>Ga0209550_10000072_pt1 | contig 74565 bp, 58 predicted proteins | sample LauGreSuBDMM15SN_2_FD_187567 | JGI IMG/M metagenome (GOLD analysis project Ga0209550, IMG submission 187567) | Freshwater lake microbial communities from Lake Michigan, USA - Su13.BD.MM15.SN (SPAdes) (version 5) | ecosystem: Environmental > Aquatic > Freshwater > Lake | place: Lake Michigan... | reverse complement strand
GCATTGCCGTATGAGCTGTTGACGGCCTGGCAGCCCGAGCGGTGGCCGGAAAAGCCGGCGTTCCGTGCGCGGAGTTATCGCTATGCGACGTTTCCGGATTTTGAGAAAATCCTCCTCGATCACGCGTTGCCGTGGTTTACCTCGGCCGAGAAGTATTATGAAGCAGCGAAGGTGATGTTCGCGAAACACGTCGCGCAGAATGTGCGTTACGTGGAGACGAGTTTTCACCTGCCGGTCACAACATTCATCAAGGTGCCGGGTCCGGAAATCATTGCGGCGATCCGCGCGGCGGCGCCGGAGGGACTCGAGGTGCGGGTGTTTGCCGGCATGCTGCGCAGTGACATCACTGGCGAACTGCGGCCGACGATCAATCAACTCCACGGCTGGGAGGAGCTCGCGGGGATCGATCTCCACGGCCATGAATCGATGGTGACGGTACCCGAGACGGCGGCAGTGTGGGCGAAGGTGCGGGCGGCGGGGAAGATCACGAAGTGCCACGCGGGTGAGTTCGACGGGGCGGCGCGGGTGCGGGAGGCGATCGAGTTTCTGGGCGTGAAGCGCGTGCAACATGGCGTGCGGGCGATCGAGGATCCGGCGGTCGTGAAACTCGCCGTGGAGCGCGACGTGACCTTTGATGTGTGTCCGCTGAGCAATGTCGGTCTGCGGGTCGTACCCGCGATGCGAGACCATCCGATTCGACGCCTCATGGAGGCGGGCGTGAGGTGCACCGTGAGTACGGATGATCCGTTGAGTTTCGGTAATTCGCTGATTGAGGAATACAGCGCACTGGCAGTGGAGTTGGATTTTACGCGGGCCGAACTGGCGCAGGTAGCGCGCAACGGTTGGGCCGTCGCGGACGTTTCGGAGGCCACCCGCAAAGCGGCGCTCGCCGAGATCGAGCGGCTCTGCTGTGGTGACCTCCGGCCATGAATTATACCTACACCGTCCCCGAAGGAATCCGCTACTTACGTGCCGACAAGGCACTGGCCCTCGCTTTTCCAGACCATAGTCGCACGGCACTGCAACGCGCCTTTGATTCGGGCCTAGTGACGCTGCGCGGCGTGGCGATCAAGCGGGACCAGAGTGTGACGGCGTTGGACACGTTGGAGTTTGCGATGCCCGACCTCAAAGCGGCGGAGTTGCGCGCCGTGGACATCCCGCTCGAGGTAATTTTCGAAGACAAACACATGCTCGCGGTCAACAAGGCTGCGGGGATGGTGGTGCATCCGGGTGCAGCCACGGGAGAGGATACGCTGGTGCACGCCTTGCTGTCGCACTGTGCGGGAAGTCTCAGCGGCATCGGTGGCGTGGAGCGACCCGGCATCGTGCACCGCCTCGACCGCGAGACGACGGGGATCATTGTCGTGGCGAAGAACGACAAGGCGCACCGGGGGCTCGCGGCGCAGTTCGCCGACCGGTCGTTGCACAAAGAATATCTCGCGCTGGTGGCTGGGACGCCCTCGTTGTTGAGCGGCAGTATCCGCAAAGCCATTGGTCGGAATAAACAGCACCGCCACAAGATGGCCGTGATCGACAAGGAGCGGCAAGACGACCACGAGCTGCAGGGCAAAGACGCGCACACGGACTGGGAGGTGGTCGAGGCGTTTGGCGACCTCGCGGCCCTCATGCGCTGCGTGATCCACACGGGGCGCACCCACCAAATCCGTGTGCACATGAAGTCGCTCGGCCACGTCGTGCTCGGCGATGAGATCTACGGTTGGAAGCCCGATGTACGATTGAAGAAGCAGCCGGAGCGCGTGATGTTGCACGCTGAACATCTCGTGGTGAAGCATCCGATCACCGGAAAGGTGCTCGATTTGCGCGCGCCGTTACCGGACGATTTTGAGAGACAACTCGCGCAGTTAAGGAAGTTGTCGAAGGCGGCGGCGAAGGCGAAGGCGCTGATCGTCACGCCGGTGAAGTCGCGGAAAAAAGCAGGGCCGCCGCCGGCCCACATTCACGAATCGCGGGCGTAGTGCGCGCTCAGCGCACCTCGTAAACTTCGACGAGCGCGACGCCGCCGGCACCGGTCGGAGAATCGAGCACGGCGGTATAGGCGCCGGGTGGCAGGGTTACGAGCAAGGCGGAATCGGCGCTGCCCGGCACGAGCGCAAACGCGCCGGTCTGGCGCGCGGCCTCGCGAATCGCGAGCGCATTACCGGCAAGGGCCCAACGAGTGTTGGTAAAAAGAGTTTCACCGTTGTGCACGAGCGAGAGCCGCGTGCTCGGGAGGGCGGCCGGGACACCGAGGCTCGTGAGGGCGGGGCCGATGGCACGGATGAGGACTGTCATCGCCGCATTGCCGCGCACCACAAAACCAGCGATCAACGTGCCGTCGCCGGCGGGCACGCGCGCCCGGGCGGACAGATTAGTGAGGACTCCAGCACTCGTGCGGGTGTCGTAGATTTCGATGAGCGTGTTTCCGGTTGACGAGCGGTCTGCGGCCGAGGCGACGACGACGTGCGGACCAGGTTGAACAGTGCTGATGAGAGCGGCATCGCGACTCCCGGGGCTGAATCCAAAAGCCCCGACGGACGACGCCACGGGTGCAATGGAGGGCGCATCCCAGTTGTCATTCGTGGCGAGCGTTGTGCCGCTGCCGGTGAGTAACTCAATGTGCGGATCGCTGAGAAACCCGGTGACCCCCAGCGGCGCGAGGCCGGGGCCGACGCTGCGGGCGAGGATGCGTGAGGGACCGGTGCGGACGACGAAACCGCCGATGAGCACGTCGGCACCGAGGCCGGAGTCGGCGCGCGTGGAGAGATTGGCGAGTTCGGCGGGCAGAGCAGTGACGACAGCGAGGGTGGCAGCGCGACTCGTGACGGTGCCGCGCGCATTGGAAATTGTAACGGTGTAGGTGCCGGCTGCGGCGGGTGACACAGCCGGCAACGTGTAGCTCGCTTGAGTGGCGCCGGGGATTGGGCCGCTCGGTGAGGACCATTGATAGGCGAGTCCGCCACCCGAGGCAGCGACCTGAAAAATGGCGGAGGTGCCGGTGGAAACGGCGAGATCCCACGGCTGGTGGGTGATCGCGGGAAGGCTGGCAACCAGGGTCTGCGTCTGAGGATCGATCAGGAGGAGCGCGGAGATAACGGGGCGCTCGTTGCCATCGCTCGGACGCACGGTGCGACGTCCGCTGACTACGAGCGATGTGGAGCCACCGCCATCCAGGTTGATAGCGCCGACACAGCCGAGTGTGTGCAGGAGATGCGCAAACTGCACGAGGTTGAAGCCGGCGGGGCCAGGGGAATTGTCCCCCTCGGCGGCGACGAGGAGTACGATGCCGGCGGCGGTGTGGCCGATGGCCGAGCGGGCGCGCGGAGTCGTGTTGTTGATCTCGATGAGCTCTTCCTGATCGGTCACGCGGACCTCACCGTCTTTAATGAGCATGGGCGAGCCACCGATGGCGTGGTCCATCAGCCAAGGGATGCCACCGGAGGGAAATGCGGCCGTGGGCACGGGTAGCGGGGCGACGTTGAGGCGGTTGGGACTCGGTGATGGATACGCGATGATCGGTGTGGGGCCGGAGCTGATACTGTAGATCCAATCGGTGGTGAGGCGACCGCCGGCGGTGATGCCGAAGGCGGCGCGGGTGGGAAAATAGGTGGTGGCGGCACCCTGAAAGGTACGCGCCAGCGATTTGACATTGGCAGAGAGAACCGAGCCGGCGTGTTGGACCAAGGAGAATGATTGGTTGCCGCCGAAGTAGCCGCCGTTGATCGCGGCGTAAACGGTACCCGTCTCCGCAGCGGCAATCTGGGTGGGCGTCCGCGGCGTGGCAGCGAGTACGGGTTTGAACGCAACGCTCGGCGCCGTGGTGTCCCACGCGACGCAATACACCTTAGCGGGAGTGGCCGGCGCGGTGATTTCGAGCACGTAGAGTTGCAGGCCGTCCGCGGGAAAGCCGGTCATCAACTCGCTCGCGAGACGCCAACCGGCAGGCAACGGAATGAGCGTCGCGTTTGGCTGGGCCGAGGTGGTGGCTAGAGCCAGAACGAGTACGGCGCAGGCGAGAACAATGCGGCCTCGCGAGATCACCGGGCGAGCGTTTCCGCTGCGAGACCATAGCGGAGATTGAAGAGGGAGTGATGGTAGGCGGAGAAACCGCCGAGTTCGGCGACGGTGATGACGGTTGCTAGGGCCGCCGGAAACACGTCGGCGCGGGTGGCCGGCAGGCCGGGGATTTGTTGCCGGTCAGCGAGTGAAAGAGAACCGAGTTCCGCCAGTAAATTACGGAGCTGAGCCAGGGTGACGACGGGCGCGGTGAGTTCGAGCTTCGTACCAGCGCGGGCGGCCAAAATCGCACGCACGCTCGTGACGGTGCCACCCGTGCCCACGGCGAAGGCGGGGGTGGGGAGCGAAAAAGTGAAACCGGATGCGGCGACGCTCGCACGGGTGTGGCGTGGAATGTCGGAGGCGGCGGGCTCGGCGAAAGGGGCGGCGGGATCCGCGACGAATTTTTCCGTGAGGCGGACGCAGCCCAGTTGAAGGCTGACGGCTTGGGCGATGTGGCGATCGCGAAACGCAAGGCATTCGAGGCTGCCACCGCCGAGATCGAAGACGTAGAAATCGCGGAGCGTGGCCAGTGCAGGATCGCACGTGAGACCGCGGCCAATAAGATTGGCCTCTTCGTTGCCGGTGAGGATGCGGATCGTGTGGCCGGTGGCAGCGTGGACGCGGGAGATGAAGTCGGCCCCGTTGTGGGCATCGCGGATGGCACTGGTTGCGACAAGCACGCAGTGAGCCGGAGCAAAGGGGGCGGCGTCGGCGAGCAGTGCGTGGACGGCCTCGGCCCCGCGGCTCATACCGTCTTCGCTCAGCCGCGGCGCAACGCGCGAAATGCCCGCGCTGATACGCGCGTCGATTGTGCGGTGCGCCAAGGTGGTAACGTGGCCGTCGGCCGAGCGCGTGGCGACGAGGAGTTTGATCGAGTTGGACCCGATATCGATGATGGCGACTGAAGGATTTTTAACCACGGAAGGACGCGGCTGAACACGGATTGCGGCGGAGGGGAAGACGGCATTCGCGGAGCGGAAGGGGCCGTTTCATAAAACAAAATCGGGTGGGGCGATGAGCACGACGAATTCGCCCTTGAGGCTGCCTTTGAGCAGACGGTCGCGGACGTCGGCGGCGCGGCCGACGAGCCAAGTCTCGTGAAGTTTGGTGACTTCGCGGGCGATGCAGATCACGCGGTCGGGGCCCAGGGTGGCGACAATTTCTTCGGCAAATTTATCGATCCGGTGACAGCTTTCGTAGAGCGCGAGGGTGAATTCAAAGTCGCGGTATTTCTGGAGGAAGGCGGTGCGTGCGGACGTTTTCGCGATCAGAAAACCGACGAAGAGAACACCGTTGGTGGGTAGGCCGCTCGCGCTGAGCACGGCGGCGAGGGCACAGGCACCAGGCACGGGAATGACGGGCAGTCCCTGTCGGCGGCAGGCGCGCACGAGACGGAAGCCGGGGTCGCTGATCGCGGGGGTGCCGGCGTCGCTAACGAGGGCGACGGATTTTCCGGCCGCGATTTGCGCGGCGATGTGGTCGGCGGCGGCGGTCTCGTTGTGATCGTGGTAGGAGATCAGCTCGCGGCGGAGGCCCATCCGCGTGAGCAGCCCGCCGGTGGTGCGGGTGTCCTCACAGGCGACGAGGTCGACGGCGCCGAGGATGGCGCGAGCGCGGTCGGTGAAGTCCGCGAGATTACCGATGGGCGTGGCGACCACGTAGAGTGTGCCGGGTTGCGGGGTCAGCGAGGCGTTGGCGGCGGGGACGTCGGGCATAGTGCGAGCACAAAAAAATCCGGCGCGAAGCCGGATTTTGCGAGCGGGAAAGTGGACGAGAACAGGACCGCCGTTCCTGGGGAACGGCGAACGTGCGCTGACAAATCGCTCAGCGGCCGGAAGGCTGGCCCATCCCGGGGATCTGGCCTTCCCAACCGGCGGGACGGCTCCAAGGAATGGATGATTCCTTCTGCGTGCGGGTCGAACAGCCGCTGAAGATGGCGCCAAAGGCGAGGAGCAGCAGGGCGAAAATGGATTTCTTGAGCGAGATCATGGTGAACGGATCAATACGGCTGAATCGCCCTTCTGCAAGACTCCGCGCAAGGTATCGGGCTGAACCTGCGCGATGGAAAATTGAGTGCGGACGTCGCTGATGTGAACGGTGGCGACGACTTCGGTTCCCTGGCTGACGTTGAGACGCTGGCCGAGTTGGGCGCCGCGAGCGGAGCCGTAGTTGAGGACGACGAACGCGTTGGAGGGACCGACGTTGAGGACGGTGGCGCGACCGGAGCGGTTAGTAAACGTGGCGGTCGCGGTACCGTAGCCGACGCCGGCGGTGGCGCCTTGGCGGGCGCTGGCGAGTTGTTTTTCCAGTTCGGCGATGGTGTTCCGATAGGCGGCGACGGCTTCGGGCGAGGCGTTGGACGTGCGGGAATCATCGAGGTCGGCGCGGAGGGCGGCGACCTCGTCGTTAAGCGCCTTCGCGTTTTGTTCGTGAAACGTGAGGAGCTTTTTCGCGGAGGAAAGATCGTGATCGAGGACGACCGCGCGAAGTTCGGCGGCGGAAAGTTTTTCGTCGGTCGCGGCGAGGGTGGTGCGAATGGTGGCGAGGCTCGCGTCGAGCGAGGCGACCTTGGCTTTTAGGGAGCCGGTTTGCTCGTGGGCGACGGCGAGGTCGGCTTGGAGGCGAGTGGCGCGGTCTTGGGACGATGATAATTCGGCGGCGAGGATCTGTTTAGAGTTGCCGATTTTGAGGTAGAGCGCGCCGGAGAACACCGCGCCAAGGAGGGCAAACGCGCAGAGGACGATGAGCGGGGTATGGCGCACGAGTGGTGTAGGAGTAAAGCGGACTGAAGTCCGCCTGGGAGCGTGCAGTGAGCGCAGGCGGACTAAAGTCCGCCCTGCTTTAGGTGCGATACGTGGAGAGATACCACGGGGTCTTGGCGCGTTTTTTCACGCCGCTAGATTTGTTGGCCGCGAGGTGCTCGAGGATTTTGAAGGCGAGCTCGGCTTGGTCGGGTGAGCCCGCAGCGGTGGCGAGGGCCTCGGCCGTGAAGGCTTGGCCCGGAGTGGCGGCGAGGGTGGCGGCGAGTTTCAGTTTAAGGGCAATGACGGCGCCGGCGGCTTTCTTGCCGGCTTCGACGCCGGGTTGGTGGTAGGCATTGATGCCGATGAGCGAGGCGTAGAGACCGACGACGCGTTCGTAGAGGGCGATCACCATGCCCAGGGTGCGCGCAGAGACGTCGGGGAGCGTGATCGTGACGGAGTGGCGGTCTTTCTCGCTGAGGGCGGCGCGGGTGCCGAGGTAGAAGCCTTGGAGGAAATCGCCGGCGGTGACGCCGGGCTCGACTTCGAGGGAGGTCTTCGCGTCGCGGTCCTTGAGGACCTCAATGAAGGTGACGAAGAAGTTGTTTACGCCGTCGCGGAGCTGTTGCACGTAGGCGTGCTGGTCGGTGGAGCCCTTGTTGCCGTAAACGGCGATGCCTTGGTTGACGACGTTGCCTTGGATGTCGTGCTCTTTGCCGAGCGATTCCATTACGAGCTGCTGGAGGTAACGTGAAAAAAGGAGGAGGCGGTCTTTGTAGGGGAGAACGACCATGTCCTTGGTGCCGCGTCCGTCCGTGGCGAAGTGCCACATGAGGGCGAGGAGGGCGGCGGGATTCGCAGCGGTCGTCGGGCGGCGCGTGACGGCGTCCATGGCAGCGGCACCGTCGAGCAGCGCTTGGATATCGAGGCCCTGGAGGGCGGCAGGGAGTAGCCCGACGGCGCAGAGTGCGCTGGTGCGGCCACCGACCCAGTCCCACATGGGGAAGCGGGCTAACCAGTTTTCGGATAGGGCGGTGATGTCGAGTTTGGAACCGGCGCCGGTGACAGCCACAAAGTGTTTCGAGTGATCGAGGCCAGCGGCCTTGAAGGCGACGATGGCTTCAAGCATGCCGTTGCGGGTCTCGGCGGTGCCGCCGGATTTGGAGATGACGAGGACGAGGGTTTTCGCGAGTTGGCCACGGAGGCCGTTGAGGACGTAGTCGATGCCGTCAGGATCGGTGTTGTCGAAGAAGGCGACGGTGAGTTTGTCTTTGCGCGGCTGGCCGAGGGCGTGGGCGACGAATTGCGGGCCGAGGGCGGAGCCGCCGATGCCGATCACGAGGAGGTTTTTGAATTTACCCTTGGGGCCGGCGACGGTGCCCGCGTGGACCCGGGCGGAAAAGTCTTTGATCGCAACGAGTGTGGAGGTGATCGCGTTGGTCAGCTCGGGCGTGGGCGCGAGCTCCGGTGCACGAAGCCAATAGTGGCCGACCATGCGCTGCTCGTCGGGATTCGCGATGGCACCTTTTTCGAGAGCGGCCATGTCAGCGAAGGCCTGCTGCATGGCGGCTTCCTTCGAGGCGAGAAAATCGTCGGGGAACGGTAGGCGCGAAATATCGAGCGAGACGCCGAGGTCGGCGTAATGGTAGGAGTGGGCTTTAAAGCGTGACCAGTTCATGGGAGAGGGAAGTAGCGAGCAGTCTGGTATGAGTGGCGAGGTCGATCGGTATGGAGATCCTCAATCGGTTCATCGGCAGGGCCTTCATGAACCAAAAAAAGAGGCGTGTCTTGCTCACGTGCGATCAGAGCACGCCCTCGTAGATGCGTGCGAGCGGTAGTGAAAGCTTGATCGAGCGAAACTCGGCGACGGCGTCAGGCTCGGTGAGGAGTCGCGGGGCCCAAGCTTCGGAACGGCGGTGGATCGTCACTTCGCGGGTTTCCTGGGCGATCAAGACGTATTCCTCAACCGTGGAAATCTGCGGGTAGTTGAGAAGTTTTTCCCGGCGGTCGATGTTTTCGGTGGACGGTGACAAGACTTCGACGAGGAGCGTCGGGTAGCGTAGGTAGTATTGCTCCACACCGACGCGTTGGCAGGCGACCATCACATCGGGATAGTAGAAAATCTCTTCACGATTGATCTCCAAGCGCACCTTGAAGTCGGCCATGTAAGCCTTGCGAGGGCCGCCGCGGAGGTGGGCGTGAATGGCGGAGACAACGTTTATCGAAATGAGATTGTGCGCCTCACTCGCCCCGGCCATGGCGTGAATTCGGCCACCAATGTATTCGTGACGCACCGTGCCTTCGGCCTCATCGCGCAGGTAGTCCTCGACAAGGCGAAGGAGCTTGGGAGCGCTGGTTTCCATGCGAAAAAGTTAGTTCGACGAAGTTGCGTGGCAAGCACCGGCTCAAGCGCCTCACTCCGTGGCGGGCTCCGGGGCTTTTTTTCCGAAAGCGGGGTCAATCTTGAGGCGAGTGATGACGATGAATGAGGGAATCGTACAGACGAGGACCCACGTGAAGAAATTTACGTAGCCGATGTGGTCTTCGATCCAGCCCGCCGCCATACCGGGGAGCATCATGCCGAGGGCCATGAAGCCGGTGCAGATCGCGTAGTGCGCGGTTTTGTGCGGGCCGTCGGCGAGCATCATCATGTAGAGCATGTAAGCGGTGAAACCGAAGCCGTAGCCGAATTGCTCGACGGCGAGCGCGGAGCCGATGATCCAGAGGCTGGTCGGCTGGAACATCGCGAGGAGCAAAAACGCCACGATGGGCGCGTGCATCGCAAGGATCATCGGCCAAAGCATCCGTTTCAGGCCGTAGAGCGAAATGATCCAGCCACCGACGAGACCGCCGACGGTGAGGGCGATGATGCCGACGGTGCCGTAAACGATGCCGACTTGTTGGGTGGTGAGGCCAAGGCCACCGACCTCGCGTTTATCGAGCATGAAAGGCGAGAGGAGTTTGAGCGCTTGCGACTCTGCGAGACGGTAGAGAAGTAGCATCGCCAGGGCGGTGAGAATGTCGGGCTTGCGCAGGAAGTGGCCAAAGACGGCGAAGAACGCTTGGACAGGTTTTTGTCCGCGGGAGGTGGCAACGTCACTGGCGGGTTTCGGCAGAGCGAAAAAATGATAGGTACCGACGACGAGAAACACGGCGGCGAGGAGGCCGAAGACGAGCGACCACGCTTGCGTGACGCTGCCGGTGGAGGTGGTCCACATGCCGGCGAGGTAGACGAGCCCGCCTTGGGCGGAGAGGGACGCAAGGCGGTAAAAAGTACTGCGGACGCCGACGAAGGCGGCCTGTTCGCCTGGTTTCATCGCGAGCAGATAAAAACCGTCGGCGGCGATGTCGTGAGTCGCTGAGCTGAAGGCTAGCAGCCAGAAGACGGCGAGGGAGAGCTGGAAAAACTTCGGACCCGGCAACGTGAAGGCGACGAGGGCGAAGGCGATGGCGATCGCGAATTGAAGGGTGACGATCCAGAAACGTTTGGTGCGAAAGAGGTCCACGATGGGGGACCAGAGCGGCTTGATGACCCACGGCAGGTAGAGCCAGCTCGTGTACAGGGCAATGTCGGTATTGGAGAGGCCGAGATTTTTATACATCACCGTCGAGAGGGTCATCACGACGACGTAAGGGATGCCCTGTGCAAAATAGAGGGAGGGGATCCAAGCCCAAGGGTTGCGGCGGGGGGCGCTAGCGGTGGGGTTCATGGTCAGGCAATCAGAAGTGCTTTGCGTTTCAACGAGAGCACGCGGGCGCAAGATTCATCGATGCGGGAGGCGGGGATGCGGCCCGAGGTGACGGCGCGTTCGAGGATGGCGATGGCGCGGGGGGCGATGTCGGCATGGTAGCTGAGATTGTTGCCGAAGCAGAGGACGTCGATACCGGCGTTGATCGCGAGGGGGAGCGAGTTTTCGAGGCCGTAGTGGCTGGAGATCGCTTTCATCTCCATGTCGTCACTCGTGATTACGCCGGTGTAACCGAGCCTTGCTCGAAGGAGGCCGGTGATGACGGCGCGAGACAGCGTGGCGGGGAGATCGGGATCGAGGTGCGCGTTGAATACATGGGCGCTCATGATCACGTCGCAGAGCCCGGCGGCGATGAGGCATTGGAAGGGGATGAGTTCGCGGTCGGACCACGTGGTCGTGACATTGACGAGGCCCAGGTGAGTGTCGCCGGTAGCGCTACCGTGGCCGGGAAAATGTTTCAGGCAGGTCAGCACGCCTTGGGCGCGGTGCGCGCGAATGTAGTCGGCGGCGTGGCGCGCGACGGCCTCGGGATCGGCGGAAAAGCTGCGGCGCTTGCCCTTGATGATCGGATTGTCGGGGTGAGCGTCGAGGTCAACGACCGGGGCGAGGTTGAGATTCAGGCCGACGCCCGCGAGGGTCTTTGCGATGGTGGTGGCGTGGCGGGAGGTGATCGCGGAATCGTCGATCAGACCGAGTTCCTCGTGGGAGCGGCTCTCAGGGAAGCCGTAGACAGCTTTGAGGCGATTCACCCTTCCGCCCTCTTGGTCGATCGAGGTAAGGAGAGGGATGCGGGCTTGTGATTGGAAATGCGCGAGGAGGTCGCGGAGTTGGCCAGGGGACTCGATGTTGCGTCGGCCGGCGGAGCCAGCGGTCATGTCCTGATCGAAGAGAATGACGCCGCCGATACCGTGTTCGCGGATGTCGCGGACGGCGACGGCGCACTTGGCGGGGTGACAGCCGCGGAAGCCGACGTTGAGGAGTTGCCCGATTTTTTCGCGGAGGGTGAGCGACGCGAGGGGAGGCGCGAGAACAAGCGAAGGCGAGGAGAGGCGCGGCGGCGAGGGGGACATGAGACCCGCCCAGACAGAAAGAAGAAAGAGAAAGAGGAAAGAGAAAGATGGGGGTGGGCGTGTGGGGCGGGCGTGGTACCGGAGAGTCCCGCCACTCGATCCCGCCTCTCACGAGGCAGGCTACGCAGCGTCGAGCGGAGGGCGGTTGGAACGGCCGCCACGTCAGGTCCTACACAACCCAACCGGCGCGGTATTTTTCTCGGGTGAGCCACTTGCTGTTGCCGCCGCTTGCGAATTTATTCCTCTCGGGATTCCACTTTGCGTTCGCGCCATAGTGGTAGGCGAAGTTCATGAGGTGGCACGCGGTCACAGTGCTCGCGCCGATTGCGACGTCGGCGATGGGTGTCTGGCGGGACTGCACGCAGTCGAGGAAGTTCTGGAGGTGGCTCTTGGGAGCGGTGAGTTTAATCTTAGCGTTGGCAAGAAACTCGCGCTCGGTGAGAACGACTTCTCGCTCCATCGAGGTGGTTTTGTCGACCTCCTTGTCCCAGAATTTATGGACCGTTTTCCCGTCCATGATGAGTTCGAATTTGCCGCGGTTGACATGGCACTCGCCGAGTGTGCCGTAAAACGAAACGCCCTTGCCTTTGACGTGCGTGAGGATGGTGCCGTCGGCGTAGACGAGTTGGGCACCGCGTTTGGCAGTTTGCCAATCTTTCGGGGCGCGGATTTCGACGGGGCCGGAGCCATCCATGCCGAGACCCCAGTGGGCGATGTCGATGTGGTGGGCACCCCAGTCAGTGATCATGCCGCCGCCGAACTCCCATGTCTTCCGCCAGTCAGGGAAATTAGTATGGAGGCCGCGCGGGCAGAGAAACGGGCTGTAGGCGACGAGTGGGCCCGGGCCGCACCAGCGATCCCAGTCGAGGCCGGGCTCCATTTCGGCGGCGGGCTGGGAGTAGGGCGTGGCGGGATCGCCGAAGGAAACGTGGACCGAGTTAACGCGGCCGAGGACGCCATTGCGGACGAGTTCGCAGGCGACGCGGAATTCTTTGGAGGAGCGTTGTTGCGAGCCGGTTTGGAAAACGCGTTTGGCCTTGCGGGACTCCTTTACGAGCTCGACAGCTTCGTGAATGTTGTAGGTGAGCGGCTTCTCGCAGTAGACATCTTTGCCAGCGCGCACGGCGGCGATGGCGATGTAGGCGTGCCAGTGATCGGGTGTGGCGATGATGACGGCGTCGATATCTTTGCGAGCGATCACCTCGCGAAAATCATTGTAGGCGTCGCAGGCGCGATAGGTTTCTCCGGCCTTTTTCGTGTACGCATCGTCGACGCGTTTCTTCGCGTGCAGGCGACGGGTCGTATCGACGTCGCACACCGCGAGGACTTCGACGTCATCGCGGTTGATAAAGCCGCCGAGGTGGCCGCCCATCTGTTTGCCCATACCGATGCAACCGATGGTGAGCCGCTTGCTCGGTGCGGTGGATTGCGACCAAACGCGGCTCGGGAGAATGAACGGTGCAGCGAGAAGAACCGCGGAGTTTTGGAGGAATTGGCGACGGGTGGGGATCATAGAGTTCGGATGACTAAACAGAGTGAAAGCGAAGGGAACGGCTAAGGCGAAATAACCAAACAGTGTGGGCTGCGGTCAAGTCTTTGACGTTCGATAACAAACAGACACGATGCCGGGCGGGCCGCAATCGCGAGAAGGGATCGCGGGGCGCAGCGGACGCGATAAGCATTGGTAATTTTCGCGTTCGCCAAAGTTTTGATTGCATTCGACCCTGACGACCCTATCACCTAATCCCCTTTTCCATTACGCCTGCCCTCAATTCCGGGGTGACAGGGGGAACGAAATCTATGAGCCAACAGTTCAAACTTAACGTCACCGCACGGGCCCAAACTGGTCGTAGTGCATCACGCCGCCTCCGCAAGGCCAACCGCGTTCCCGCGATTCTCTACGGGAAGCACACCAGCCCAGAGTCGCTGACAGTGGACGGTCCGGAGTTCATCCGCTTCCTGAAGTCCGTCGCCGGTCGCTCCGTCCTCGTGCAACTCGAGCGCTCGGACAAGGCTGACAAGGCCCTGTCGTTCCTCCAAGAAATCCAGCGGGACCCGATTACGGACAAATATCTCCACATCGACTTTCAAGAAGTGAAGGCCGACGAGAAATTTGAAATCCGCGTGGCGGTTCGTGTCACCGGTGAGTCGTTTGGTGTCAAGAACCAGAGTGGCGTTCTGGAAATGAACACCCAACAGCTTCGCGTGCGCTGCTTCCCGAAGGACCTTCCTGAGGCGATCAACGTCGATGTCACCGAGCTCAAGGTCGGTGAGACCATTAAAGTTTCCGGTCTCAAGTCTATTGAGGGCGTGGAATTTCTCGACCTCAAGGGCCAGCCAATCGTCTCCTGCGTCGAGCCTGTGGCCGAAATCGTACAGGAAGTGGCCGCCGCCGCTCCGGTCGAGGGCGCTACTCCCGCCGCTGGTGCCACTCCCGCCGCTGGTGCTGCTCCCGCCGCTGGCGCTGCTGCTCCCGCTGCCGGGGCCAAGCCTGGTGCTGCTCCTGCCGCTGGCGCAAAGGCCGCTGCTCCCGCCGCTGGCGCCAAGCCCGCTGCTCCCGCCAAGAAGTAATTCTTGTTTCTTTTCCGCGCCACCCCGTTGCCTCAACGCAGCGGGTTTAGGCCAACGTTCTTTGAGTTATGTCCATTTCGCTCGTTGCCGGTCTCGGCAATCCGGGCCGCGAATACGAAGCTACCCGCCACAATTTCGGCTGGGTAGTGCTCGATGCCTTCGCCAAAAAACACGGCCTCACTTGGAAACAGGTAGGGCAGTTTGATGCGGAAATCGCGCGCTGGGACACCCCCGGCCGTACTCGTTGGCTCATCAAGCCGCAGACGTTTATGAACGCCAGTGGGACGGCCGTCGGAGCCTTCGGGCGATTCTTCAAAATCGCCTCTACGGAGGTCGCGGCGGTCTACGATGACCTCACGATTGATCTCGGCCTCGTCAAGGTCTCGGTCTCGGGCGGCGCTGGCGGTCACAACGGTGTCGCGAGTATGCTCGAGCACCTCGGCGAGGGGTTTGCCCGCTACCGGCTCGGCATTGGGCCAAAGTTGCCCGCGCAGATGGAACTTACTGACTTCGTTCTCGGAAAATTCACTTCAGATCAACAGATTCTCTTAAATCAAAAACTCGAAACTCACGTGCAAGGCCTCGAATTGCTGCTTTCCCGCGGCACGGAGGCAGCCATGAATCAGCTCAATCGCAGAGACCCAAAATGAACGCTACCAAACGCAACTACCGCGCAACCTTCATCCTCGATAACCGTGGCAAGGAAGAGTCCGTTGACCAGATCCTCGACGGTGTAAAGAAAGTCATCGTCGACCTGCAGGGCGACGTCACTGCCGTGGAAAACATCGGCAAGAAGGACTTCGTTCGCGTGACTGACAAGAAGCTCACGGGTGCGACTTATGTCCACGTCAACTTCGCCGCTCCGGCAGCCGCGCCGGCCGAGTTGATCGAGCGCCTCCGGCTGAACAGCAGCGTCTATCGCACGTTTATCCAGTCTGCCTAATCAGCGCTCGGCGTTGCTTCGGTCATGCCTTCACTCAACAAAGTCTTGCTCATGGGCAATCTGACCCGCGACCCCGAGTTGCGCGTCACGCCCAAGGGCACGCCGATCTGCCAGTTCTCGCTCGCGATTAATCGCCAGTTTAAGATGGAATCCGGCGAGACTCGTGAGGAAGTGATTTATGTGGATGTCGAGGCTTGGGGCAAACAAGGAGAGACGATCGCAAAGTATGTGACCAAGGGCCGCCCGCTGTATGTCGAAGGTCGTTTGCGCCTCGACCAGTGGGAGGATAAGAACACCAAGGAAAAGCGCAGCCGCATGAAGGTGGTGCTCGAACAATTTCAGTTCCTTGGCGACGGCCGTGTCGGTGCGCCTGGCGGTCCAGCCCAAGGCTCAGCGGAGCCAGGTATTGACCAGACAGTCTCCCCCGAACGGCACTCTCCGCCGGCTCGCAGCGCAATGGCCAAGCCCGCCACGCAGGAAAATCTCGACGAAGACGTACCGTTTTAAGTCCTACCTACTATTTATCGGAGCGGGTCCAGCAATGGATCCGTCGGCGGCAAGTGCCGTCGTGACACCCGCAAACAACTCACCGCGCTCCGGCGCAGATCGAACCCAAACTATTATGGCATCAACAGAAATCCTCCTCGTCAAACCCGTCGAAGGCCTCGGCGGCGAAGGCGATCAAGTCAAAGTTCGCGCCGGCTATGCGCGCAATTATCTGCTCCCGCGCAAAATTGCGGTGTCGCTCAATGCGGCTAATCAAAAGCACGTGGAGGCGCTCAAGAAGCGTCGCGTGGGCCGTGAGCAAGACGAACTCACCGCCGCGCAAGAGGTGGCCAAGAAGCTCGAGAAGACGAGCTTGGCTTTCGCAGTCAAGACGGGCGAGGGTGGCAAGATGTTCGGAGCCATTACGGCCACCGATGTGCACGAAAAACTCACAGCCGCCGGCATCGTCCTCGAGAAGAAACGGATTCACCTGCATACGCCGGTGAAGACGCTCGGCAAGCACACCGTGAAGGTTAAACTTCATACCGACGTTTCAGTCGAACTGAACTTCGATGTCGTGTCTGAAAATCCGATCGAGCCCGTCGCCGTCGAGGCACCCAAGCCCGAGTTCAAGCGCTACGACCGCCCGGAGCGGAAGTAATCAACGGCCCTTTGGTTCGCGAAATTTCGAGGGCCGCGTCCACCCATCGGACGCGGCTTTTGTTTTTTGTATGAGCCGATTCTTCAAACCAACTGTTGCCGCGCTGCCGTCCTCTATTCTGACTCAGCCGTTCGCGCATGGTCGAAGACGCACCCCATAAATTCCGACGTTCCGAGGCCCCCACGGGCGCCGTTGGGCGTTCGTTGCCGCACAGTCTGGAAGCAGAGGAATATCTGTTGTCTTGCTGCTTGCTCGATGGGGCCGACGTCCTCTCGCGTTGTCTGGAGGCGCGCATTCGGCCGGAGTCGTTTTACGACCCGAAGCACGGGGTGATCTACGAGGTTTTGGTCAATCTCTACAACAGCCAGAAACCGATTGAAGTTTCGGTGGTGGCCGAGGAGTTAAAGACTTCGCGACAACTCGATACCGTCGGCGGCTACGCCTTTCTTGCGCAAGTGAGCAGTCGGATTCCGACCACCGCACAAGCGGGGTATTTTATCGAAAAAGTCCGCGAACAGAGTTTGCTGCGCGAAATTATCCGTTCGGCCACCGGAGCGGTGGAGGATTGCTACGGGTTTTCTGGCGGCATCGACGAATTCGTCGACCAGATCGAATCGCGAATTTTCACAGTGACGCAAAATCGCGTGAGTGAAAGTGCCAAGCAGATGCGCGAACCCACGCGCGAGGCGATGAACGTCATCACGAAAATGATGATGAAAAAGGGTGAACTGACCGGAGTGTCTTCGGGTTTCAAGGATCTCGATGCGCTCATGTGGGGTTTCCAGCGCCAGGAAATGATCATCCTCGCGGCTCGTCCTTCGATGGGAAAAACGTCGCTCGCGCTCAACTTCGCCGAAGCCGCCTCACTGCCGCCACGCGGCCCCGGGGTTGCGAGCTTGGTGTTCTCACTCGAGATGAGCGCCTCACAGCTCGCGCTGCGTATGCTGTGCTCGCGAGCGCGAGTAAACATGAAGCTGCTCCGAGACGGATTGCTCTCCAAAAACGGCGATGAGCAAAATCGTCTGGTCCAAACTGCCGACGAATTCTCCAAGGCCCCCATTTTCATCGACGATTCGAGTGCGCTTTCGATCATGCAGCTCCGCGCCAAGGCTCGACGTATTCACTCGCGCACCCCGCTCGGATTCATCATTGTGGACTACCTCCAGTTGTTGAGCCCGACTGACAACAAGATGCCTCGTGAGCAGCAGGTCGCCGAAGCCTCACGGGGACTAAAATCACTTGCGAAGGAACTGAACGTGCCGGTCCTTGTATTATCCCAGCTCAACCGCGCTTCTGAAAAGGAAAACCGCACGCCGAAATTGGCCGACTTGCGTGAATCCGGCTCGATTGAGCAAGATGCCGACGTTGTTCTCATGCTGGCCCGCCCGCGCGACGCCGACGAAAAATTTCAGGTAGCCGCGGACTCGGCCGAGTTAATCGTTGCCAAGTCCCGAAACGGACCAGTAGGAGAACTCAAGCTCACTTTCCTTCGAGATATCACACGCTTTGAAAACTATCATCAGTAACCCTATGCGTAGGGTCACCTCCTCAATCGTCGCCATTCTCTTGTTGTTGGCTGCGGGTGGAACTCCGGTCCGAGCCCAAGCTCCTGGCCAGAATCAACCTGAACAACCGCAACAACCGGCCCCAGTCTTCAAGGCCGGTACAGTTACGATCAAGTTTGTGGGAACGGCCAACGTTAACGAGCAGGTCGTGCGCGCCAACATGCAAGTCCGGGAGGGGGGCGAGTTCGACGCCAATATGCTCGACCGCGATCTGCGCTCGCTCTACCGCACCGGTCTTTTTGAGCTGATCGAGTTCAAACAGGAACCCGGTGAGGCGAACACCCTGAATCTCGTGGTCGAGGTCACGCCGAAGTATCGCATCCTCGCGGTCAAGTTCGAGGGCAACCAAAAGATCAAGAGCAACCGCCTCGAAAAGGAGGCCAAAACTCGGCCCAATTTCGCGCTCGATGAACGCCAGGTAAAGGACGACGCGAGCAAGTTGATCGAGTATTACCAAAAGGCGGGCTACAATCAGGTCTCCGTTACTTACTCCATCGAACGCGATCGGGTGGGTGGATTCGGCACGGTCATCTTTAAAATAAAGGAAGGTGCCAAGGTGAAGATCACCGATATCCGCTTCGTCGGGAATGCGCGGGTAAAATCGAATAAGTTGAAAGGTGAGATGGAGACGAAGAAATGGTGGATGTTCTCGTGGCTTACGGGTTCGGGACGTTTTAAGGATGACCAGTTCGAAGACGACTTGGACAAGCTACGGGACTACTATCGCGAGCAGGGCTACCTCGATGTGGATATCCCGCAAGACACCGTGGTCTTCAGTTATCCCAGTCCCGACAAGCTCCTCATCACGGTGTCAGTCACCGAAGGTCGCCAATACCGGGTCGGAGAGATCAATTTTACGGGTAATAAGCTTTTTGCCACGACGCTGCTCAAGCGGGTGGCGCGCATTCGCAGTGGGATGGTTTTTGTGCCCTCCCTGCTTGATAAGGACACGGAGCGCGTCGAGGATTTTTACGGTAAGGACGGATACCTACAGACCAACGTCCGCATCCTCCGCAAGCCGAATGTCACGACCGGAAACATCGATATCGATTACCAGGTGCAGGAGAGCGAGAAATTCAACGTCGAGTCGATCGTGATCGAAGGTAACACTAAGACCAAGAGCACGGTCATCCTCCGCGAACTCGTCCTCGGTCCCGGCGATGTCTTCAGTAAAGTGATGATGAAAATCAGTAAACTCCGGCTGGAGAATACGCGATTTTTCGAGGACGTGAACGTAACCGATCAGGAGACAAATATCCCGGGGCGTCGTAATATGCGCATTGCGGTCAGGGAGGGGCGCACCGGCAATCTGACCTTCGGCGCCGGCTTCAGTTCGCTTGAGCGCGCGACGCTCTTCGCCGAAGTTTCCCAGTCGAACTTCGATATCTTCAACCGGCGCTCATTCTTTCAGGGAGATGGTCAGAAATTTCGCCTGCGTCTGCAGCTTGGTTCGCTCTCCAGCGAGGCCGTGCTGTCCTTTGAAGAACCTTGGCTCTTCCAAAAAGCGCTGTCGCTGGGCTTCAGTATTTTCCGCAGCAGCTCAGACTACAATAGCTCGTTCTACAGCCAGGTAGAAACGGGAGCTGAAATCTACCTGCGTAAACGTCTCTTCGAACTCGTCGAAGGCAAACTGGCCTACACTTACAAGGTCGTTAATATCAAAGACGTCTCATCGTCGGCCTCGTCGATTATCCGATCGCTTGAGGGTAACAACGCCCTTTCGGAAATCAGCTTCCAGCTCCTGCGTGATACGCGTGACAAGATTATCAATACCACGGCCGGCAACCGCATAGAAATCAACACCGCCATCGCGGGTGGACCCTTGGGTGGCAGCAAAATCAATAACTACTACAGCGCGGAATTCCGTGGTTCGCAGTTTTTTCCAGTCTTTGAAACGCAAACTCAGGTGCTCGCGCTCCTCGCGCGTGGGGGTGTGATCCAAAATTTCGGAGACAGTCCCGACGTGCCGTACTACAGTAAGTATTACCTGGGTGGACCTACGACCCTGCGGGGCTATGAATTTCGCGATGTTGCTCCGCGCGATACCTTCAATGAACCGATCGGCGGCAAGACCTACGGTTTCTTCAGTGCCGAATATTCGTTGGATATCGTCAGCCCGATTCGGGCGGCGGTTTTCTATGACGCGGGCTTCGTCAACCGCAACGCCTTCGACTTTAATCCTCGCGAGTACGCCGACAACTTTGGCTTTGGTTTACGGCTCTTTGTGGCCGGTGCACCGCTGAGCCTCGATTTCGGTATTCCCATTAAGGGGCCCAAGGACGCGAAGAAGGGCAACCAGTTCAATTTTTCCTTTGGCACGCGCTTCTGATTCTGTTCTTTTTCAACCTTTCGTTTTCAAAATCACCCATGAAGAAATCTATCCAAACCCTCATTACGCTCGCTGCTTTCGGCGCGCTATCTCTCGCCGCAAACGCCCAACCGGCGGTCAAAATCATGGTCGTAGACATGGCCAAGCTCTACGACGGTCATTATAAAACGGTTGAGCAAAACGCCAAGATTCAGGCTGACGACGCCAAGGCGCAGGAAGAAGTCGATAAGATGAACAAGGAGGGCAACACCCTCGTCGAAGAATACAAGGGCCTCAACGACCAGTCGAATAACCCCACGCTGACCGCCGAGGCGAAGGTCAAGGCGCAGACCGAAGCGCAAAAAAAACTCGAGGGTATCCAGACCAAGCAGCGCGAAGTTCAGGGCTTTATCCAGAACACCCGTAATTCGCTCAGCCAGCGCCTCAATACCTTTCGCAGCCTCATGCTTGAGGAAATCAGCAAAATCGCGACCGTGGTCGCCAAGGCAAAGGGCGGCACCGTTCTCCTCGACAAAGCCGGTCCCACCGGGATCGGCATATCCGGCTTGGTCTATTCGGATCCTGGTTTCGACATCACCGATGACGTGATGAAGGAAATCAACAAGGACCGCCCGGCCAGTGCGCCCGCAGCTCCCGCGGCCGCACCGGCTGCTGGGATTACTGTCCCAGGAATCGCTCCGAAGAAATAATTTCGGCTGCGCTGGACAACCGCTGCAAAAGCCTCGCTCTTCGAGCGGGGCTTTTTTGTGGCTGATCGCTTCGGAGCTACCTCCTGCGACGGTGACCACAAAGCTGAATTGCCCCGAGCAATAAATTCCTCACGGTACCATCCATGCAGGTTTCGTTTTCCTCCGCCGACATCGTTGGCATCACGCAGCCATCAGCCATCCGGGGCGAGACGAGCGAAGTCGTTCGCGGACTCGCTTCGCTCGCGGCCGCAGGTCCTGGGGATCTCTCTTTCCTCGGCAACCCGAAATATAAATTCGAGGTGCCCGCCACGCGCGCGTCAGTGGTGCTCTTGCCGGCCGATTATTCTGGGGAGCCTTCACCCGGTCAGCTCTTCCTATTGGTAGAAAACCCCTCCGTCGCGCTGGCTCGCGTTTGTGCCCGGATCGAGCGGTTGCTTTGGCCCGTGCCCTTGGCGGGCGTCCATCCGTCGGCCATGGTGGCGCCGGGGGCAAGGATCGCCCCGACCGCCACGATCGGGCCGCTGTGCGTGGTTGAATCTGGGGCTCAGATCGGTGAGCGCGTTCACCTTCAGGCCCACGTCTTCGTCGGCCGCGAGGCCCGCATTGGCGACGACAGCTGGCTGATGCCAGGCGTTGTGCTCGCGAGCGAGTGTGTGTTGGGGCGACGCGTTCGCGTGCAGCCCGGCGCTGTGATCGGATCTGACGGATTTGGCTACGAGTTTTCCCAAGGTCGCCACGAGAAGGTCCCTCAAGTCGGGCACGTCGCGGTCGGCGACGATGTTGAGATCGGAGCGAACAGCACGATTGACCGTGCGCGCTTTAGCCGTACCGAGGTAGGCGAAGGTACAAAAATTGATAACTTAGTTCAGATCGCCCATAACGTGGTGATAGGTAAACACTGCCTCATTTGCGCGCAGGTTGGGATCTCGGGTAGCACCCATCTCGCCGACTATGTGGTGCTGGGCGGACAGGCAGGCGTCGCGGGTCACCTCGCCATTGGAAAAGGAGCCAAGGTTGGTGGTGGGGCGGCCGTGACGACTGACGTGCCTGCTGGATTTTTTGTCAACGGGTCCCCTGCGATTCCGCTGCAGCTTGAGCGTCGTCTGGTTGTTCTGCAGCGACGACTGCCTGACTTGTTCAAGCGGGTCGGTGCGATCGAGGCGCGGATTGAGTGAGCCAGCGGCGGCTGGAAGGGCCGTTGCTGCTGGTATTCTTGCGGATTGTTGCGTGACGCAGAAAAGTCTTCCGCCGGGCGCGGTTCGTCCCCACCTTGGCACTTTATGAGCGAAACGCGGCTGAAAATTTTCACAGGTAACTCCAATCGTATCCTCGCAGAGGAAATGTGCCGCTCCATTGGCGAGCCCCTAGGCGAGGCCACGGTCACCAGTTTTCCTGACGGCGAGTCGTTCGTGAAAATCAACGAGAACGTCCGTGGGCACGACGTTTTCATCATCCAATCGACGTGCCCGCCGACGAATCATCACCTCGTCGAGTTGCTCATTATGATCGATGCGGCCCGACGCGCGTCGGCGCAGCGGATCACGGCGGTTTTGCCATTTTACGGCTACGCGCGCCAGGATCGCAAAGATCAGCCCCGCGTTCCGATTACGGCTAAGCTCGTCGCCAACCTCCTCGTCGCCTCGGGTGCCACACGTATCCTAACGATGGATCTGCACAGTCAGCAAATCCAAGGTTTTTTCGACATCCCGGTCGATCACCTGTTTGCGTCACCGGTCTTCTTTGAATATCTGGCGAAGACGAAACGCGATAATCTGGTGGTTTGCTCGCCCGACGTTGGCGGTATGAAGATGGCTGCAGCGTATGCGGACGTGCTCGGTGCCGGCCTCGCGCTGGTGGCGAAAAAGCGCATCAGCGCCACCAAGGTCGAAGCCATCAACGTCGTGGGCGAAGTGGAGGGATGCGATGTGCTGCTGGTTGACGATATCACCGAGACGGCCGGTACGCTGTGCGCAGCCGCGAAGATTCTCCGCGAACACGGAGCGCGTAGTATCCGGGCGGCGGTCAGCCACTGCATCCTGAACGAAGTCGCCATCGAGCGCCTCAAGAGCGGCCTCATCGACGAGCTCATCACAACCAATTCCACTCCCGTGAACACGCACGGCCTGCCCATCACCGTCCTCAGTATCGCGCCGTTGCTTGGTCAGGCCATCCAACGCATCAATAGCAACGAAAGCGTGACCAGTCTCTTTCGGATCAAAGGATTTTGAACCGTCCCTCCCCGTGACATCGAGTGGAACCGTGCTTGGCCAGCGTTACACGCAGGCTCGTACAGTGGAGCTTCCCTCGAAAACATCTCTGATTATCCCTTAGTCGCTCGCTCTTTAATGAAAGTCTTTTCACTTCGTCGCCTGCTGATTGCTGGCCTGCTGTTCGGTGGTGTGCCCGCTGGGGTAGCGGCTTCGAAAAGCGCGAAAAACGCCAGGGGCGTCGGTTCCGTTGTTACCCACGAACGACCTGAATTGCTCGTCGATTCTACGGCCATTTCGGAGGGAAAATCGAGCGTTGTCACCAGTTATGCCGATGTGGTCGAACCGGCGCAACGGGCGGTTGTCTCCATCTACTCGACCAAGATTATTAAGGAGCGCATGCAGGTAAATCCACTCTTTCGCCAGCTTTTCCCCGGGCTCCAAGATCAGGAGCGTGAGAGCCGTCAGGAGGGGATGGGCTCGGGCGTCATCGTCACCGCCGACGGTTACATTCTTACAAATAATCACGTCGTGGAGGGTGCCGATGAGCTGAAGGTCTCGCTGTCGGACGACCGTGAGTTCGTCGCCAAAGTGATCGGTACCGATCCCAAGACCGACGTCGCCGTGATCAAGATTGAGTCGACGAAGCTGCCGACAGTGACGCTCGCTGACAGTGAGAAACTTCGCGTCGGCGATATCGTGTTCGCGGTCGGAAATCCCCTTGGTGTGGGCCAGACCGTGACCATGGGCATCGTCTCGGCCAAGGGCCGTAACAAGGTGGGAATTCTCGATGGCGGCTATGAAGATTTTATTCAGACGGATGCGGCGATCAACATGGGCAACTCCGGCGGCGCGCTCGTTGATGCCAAGGGTCGTCTCGTCGGGATCAACAGTGCCATCCTCTCGCCCTCGCGCGGCAACATTGGCATCGGCTTTGCGATTCCGATTAACCTCGCCGCCTCCATCATGAATAGCCTCGTGATGACCGGCCGGGTCTCGCGTGGCTATTTGGGCGTGAGTCGCCCCGACAGCGTTACACCGGATGTCGCTGAACAGCTCGGGCTGCCCAAGGACACCAAGGGCGTCCTCATCACTGACATTGACGTGGACAGTCCTGCGGAGAAGGCCGGGCTCAAGCGCACCGATGTTATTCTCGGCCTGGATGGTTACCTGGTCACTTCGCTCGAAGACTTGCGGCTGCGCATTTCACAAATGGTCCCGGGGTCCGCCACGAAGGTGAAAATTGCCCGGGACGGCCAAGAGCAGATCATCGAGGTGACGCTCGGAACGCTGACCGAAAACCCCAACGAGCTGTTTACTGGAGTAAACGTCACGCCGCTCACCGGCGAAGCGAGAAGGCGGCTCGGAATCGCAGACCCGCGTATCGGCGGCCTGATCATTACGGATATCGCTGAGGACTCTCCGTTTCGAGAACGCCTCGCTCCCGATGTGATCATTATTGAAGTGAACCGCATCCCGGTGCCGGATTTGGCGACAGCCAAGTCTGCGCTCAGGAAAAACGGAGAAAATGATCTCCTTACGGTGTTTTACCGCGGGCAAATCCGCTACGCGGTCGTCAACGCACCCAAGGCGGCAAAGTGATGCGGCCCAGTTGGTCCGGCGCGTTCGGCGCCGAGCCAAACGGTGCCCGTCGGTGAGCCCGGGTAACCTCGGGAATTGCGGTTAGCTTCCCGGTTTTTCGATGGGAATTTTCGCCAGCCAATCGGGCACAGCGTCGGCCGGGAAGGTGGGAAAACTAAGTTCCAAGAGAGAAATGGCTGGCACTTCAAAGTGGGCAGCGCCGGCGCTGCGGTCGACCAGCATCGCGACGCCCACGGATTGGCCACCGGCTTTCCGAACGATTTCAAGGGCCTCTAGGACGCGGCCGCCGCGGGTGACGACATCCTCGACGATCAGAACCTGTTCGTTGGGCGTGAGCGTGAAGCCGCGCCGCATCACCAGTGCGTTATTCTCTTTTTCAGCAAAAATATAGCGAGCGCCGGCCTGCCGGGCGATCTCTTGGCCGATCACTAATCCACCCATCGCGGGAGCCAGTACGGTGGAGAATTTCAAACCTTGAGCGTGCACCCGTGCCAGCAGCAGTTCCGCGAGTCGCTGGACCGCATCCATGCGTTGACAGACCTGTGCGCATTGAAAGTAGTGCCCGCTATGCAGTCCCGAGCGCAGGACGAAATGCCCTTGGAGGAGAGCGCGGGTGCGCGTGAAGATATCGAGAATTTCCTGTTGTCCGGCGATCATTTGGCGACGGTGAGACATTCGTGAAAAAAAACAAAATCAATTTTGCGCTGCTCAAAATCTCCTCGTTACAATCTCGCCGTGGCGACCCATCACACCATCCCGCCGCTCGAAGATGAGTTGGGCGACGTGCTTGAAAAAGCGATTCATCGCGCTGGTCTGAGTGACGAGTCGCTCGCCGCGCGGAGTGGCGTGCGTGCGGGCCGGATACTGGACGCCATCGATTACCGCTCCGACTTGACCAGCGCAGAACTCCGTCGTCTTGCAGCGGTGCTGGGACTCAACGAGGTTGGTCTTTGCGCACTCGGCACTGGCCACTACCCTCAGCCGGAAATCGGAGCGCTGCCTTTCTGTGTTTGGCCGTTGCGCATGCCGCACGGTATCGGGGTGGCTAACGCTTATTTGGTGGGGGAGTGCGGCAGTGATCGCGCGGTGCTCTTCGATACCGGCACTGGGATCAGTGCACTTGATGGTGTGTGGCCCGCCAGTATCCGGCGACTTGATGCTGTTTTCCTTACTCACATTGAGGCTGAACATTCGGGCGGGCTCAGCGAAGTCATGACGCGCTTTGACGTGCACACCGCGTTTGTGCCGGCAGGCGCGGAGATTGCGCGCGGCCATCCCATCGGGGAAGGAGAGGAAAAAATATTCGGCCCCCTCGTGATCACTGCCTACGCGACACCGGGACACGCTGCGGCGCACAATTGCTACCTCGTACGTGCGCCTGCCGTGAAGACCGGCGGCATGCTGTTGATCTCGGGTGATCTCGTTTTTGCGGGCTCAGCTGGCGGGGGCTACTTTTCTCACACCCAACTGCAAATAAACCTTCGGCGGGTTTTGAAAGCGGTACCGCCGTCCACGGTCATCGCGCCCGGGCACGGTCCGCTGACCACGGTTGCAAACGAGCTGCGCTACAATCCGTTCGTCATTTGATTTCTGCTGGCGGAAAAAACGGAACCGAGCGATCGGAGTGTGGGCTGGAGGAGCGGGGCCGTCAGGCATGGGCGGCGGATTTGAGCGCGAGGAGATCCTTCATCACTCGGGACAGGTCGGAGGACTTATTCACTCCGCCGAAGGCGTCGTGGGTCGTGCGGTAGAGCGTATAGAGCTGATTGTAGACTTTGCGGTTGGCGGCGATGGGGCGGTAGCTTTTTGCCTGCACGGAAGTCATTTTTTTCTGCGCGTCATGGAAATCCTGGTACGCGCCGGCGAGGACGGCGGCGGCGATGGCGGAGCCGAGCGCGCAGGCCTGTGAGGAGCCGGAGACCTGCATGGTGCAGCCGGTGATGTCGGCGTAGATCTGCATGAGCAGCGGGTTTTTTTCGGCGATACCACCGGCACACACGATGCGATCGACGGGGACACCGTATTCCTGGAGGCGTTCGAGAATCGCACGGGCACCGAAGGCGGTCGCTTCGATGAGGGCGCGGTAGATCTCGGACTGCGTGGTATAGAGCGTCTGGCCGAGGAGGAGGCCGGTGAGGAGCTGATCGACGAGGATGGTGCGGTTGCCGTTGTTCCAATCGAGGGCGAGCAGACCGGACTGGCCGGGGCGCTGTTTCGCGGCCTCGGTGGTGAGCGTCGCATGAAGTGCGCCGTCTCCACCGCAAACGACCTCGACCCACCACTTGAAAATATCTCCGACGGCGGATTGGCCGGCCTCGATACCGTAGAAGCCGGGCAGAATCGCGCCTTTCACGATGCCACAGATTCCGGGAATATCGCGGATGGTCTTCGTCGCCGAAACGACGGCGCAATCGCAAGTGGACGTGCCGATGATTTTGACGAGCACGCCTTCGGCGACCCCGCAGCCGATGGCGCCGTAATGGACATCCATTTCGCCGATGGCGATGGGGATACCGGCGGGCAGGCCGAGTTGCTTGGCCCATTCGGCACCGAGGGCACCGGCGGCGGTATTGGCGTCGTAGGCTTTTTCGTAGAGGCGATCGCGGAGGGCGGCGAGTGCGGGATCGAGGAGCGCGAGAAATTCTTTGTCCGGCAGACCACCCCAATCGTCGGCGTAGAGGGCCTTGTGGCCGGCGCAGCAGACGCCGCGGACCACGTTTTTGGGGTCATTGATTCCGGCGAGCACGGACGGAATCCAGTCGGCGAGTTCCACCCACGAGTGCGCGGCTGCGAAGACTTTCGGGGCGACATTGCGGCAGTGCCAGATCTTCGCCCAGAACCATTCGGACGAGTAAATGTGACCACACTTGGCGATGAAGTGAGGGCGATGTTTCGCCGCGAGCGCAGTGATTTGGGCGGCCTCGCGGTGAGAGGTGTGGTCCTTCCAAAGCCAGCATTGGGCATCGAGGTGCTGCTTCCACTTGGGGTTGAGGGCGAGGGGGCGGTTGTGGGCGTCGACGGGGATCGGGCTCGAACCCGTCGTGTCAACGCCGAGGCCGATCACCCTGTTGGCAGCGAAGCCCCGAGTTTTTTTCGCAATAGCGAGGGCTCCGCGGACGGATTTTTTGAGACCGAAAAGGTAGTCGCCGGGGTGTTGGCGAGCGAGGTGGTGATCCTCGGGATCCAGCAGGACGCCCTGCTGACCGGACGGATAGTTGACGACGCAAGAGCCTAACTCTGCGCCATCGGAACAACGCACGACGAGCGCGCGGACTGAGTTGGTGCCGTAGTCGATACCGAGGGTGAACATAGGGGGCGAGGGGAAGGAGGCGGGTTGGAAAGGAAGGCGAGCCACGACTCGCGACGTGAACCGTTTACTTGAAGGCGCCACGAAGCGCTAGCAGGAGCGCGCCACGAAGCGAAAAAATGCCCGAAAGTGTCATGGTGCGCTAAACGTCGCGAGCACAACGGAAGCCGAGATTGGTGGTGCCGCTCTCCGGGGTGTTGCTGGAGCGGGCGTCGGTGCGGTAGCGATTGCAGTAGCTGGCGTGACACAGGTAGCTGCCGCCCCGCATAACGCGGCGCTCGCCGACGGCGGGCCCGGTGGGATTCTCAAAAGGAGACGATCGATAATAAGTGGGGTCGGAGTAATCCCAGCACCATTCCCAAACGTTGCCCGTCATGTTATAAAGACGGTAGGCGTTGGCTCGAAAACTTTTGGCGGGCGCGGTGCCGTAGTAGCCGTCGGCTTCAGTGTTTTGGTTGAAGAAGATGCCCTGCCAGACGTTCATGCGATGCTTGCCATCGGGTTCAAGCTCGTCGCCCCATGGGAATTTTTTTTGCACAAGACCGCCACGGGCGGCATATTCCCATTCGGCTTCTGTGGGGAGACGTTTGCCGGCCCACCTCGCGTAGGCGGAAGCGTCATGCCAGGAGACTTGCACGACCGGATGGGACCACCGCTCCTTGATGGAGGAACCGGGGCCATCGGGGTGCCTCCACGATGCGCCCTTGATCCGGCACCACCACTCGCTGCCGGCGACGCGGATTCGGGCGGTTGTTAGCTGGAGCGTGGGGCTCAAGTGGCCGCAGAAAACGAAGGACCAGCCGAATTTCTCCGCCTCGGTTTGGTAGCCAGTGGTATTTACGAAGATGTTAAACGCTTCGTTGGTGACGCAGGTTTCATCGAGATAGAACGACGCGAGTTTCACTGCGTGAACCGGGCCCTCTCCATCTGCGAGAAACCCGTAGTCACGTTCATTGCCCATGAGAAATTCACCGCCAGGGATGAGCCGCATGGCGTCGGTCGATCCCTGGTTGATGCGAATGAAACCCGCGCTGTTTCCAAGTGCAGGCGAATCGCAGGCGGGATCGCGCGTCGGAGTACAGCAGGTTTTCAGGGATGTGATTTCCTCGGACATGAAGGCGAGAACGTTAGCGACGGCGCTGACTGATTGGGAACGGACCGCGAGGCAATGGCATCGAGGAGAGAATTCAAAGGAATGGTGCGGCGTCACTCTGTTTTTGAGCGCACGCGTCGTGGTCGTCGGCCCGGAGCAAAATGGGTGCGTGGGGGCGCATCTTAGTATGCGCAGATTCGCGGGTGGCACGTTGAGGTCCGCCGCTCGTCATCGGACCGGCGCGGGCCGGGAAGGATCGGCATGCCAGCAAACGATGGCCCTGCGAAATGCTAGTAACCGGGATTGATCCAAAGATGGGCTGCGCTGTTGCGCGGGCTCGCTTTCAACGCAGTCTTCGAGTGGGCTTCGCACCCTGTCGTGAAGGGCCTGCCGAGTGGGGTGGGTGTCACGCCGATTTACTCATGCACACTTCGAAATTCCTTATTCTGCTCTGCGTCTGCGTAGGTCCTTTTTTGGTCGGTGCGGCCGAGCCACCACGACCGGCGGGGGCGGCCTATGAGACGCAGGCCAAGCATGACCGCGATGGGATCGGGAAGTTTTATTTTGGGCGCGAAATCGCCAAAGTCATGGGGCATCAGGCAGCCGGTTGGCTGGAGCGGCGTAATCGGGAAGAGGAGGAGCGGACGGACCTGTTGCTCAACGCGCTCGATCTGAAATCGGGCGACGTGGTGGCCGACGTGGGCGCCGGGAGCGGCTATTTTTCGTGGCGTATGGCGCAGAAGGTCGGGCCGACCGGAAAGATTTTTGCGACTGATATTCAGCCGGAGATGTTGGAGTTGCTCATGGCGCAGATGCGGAAGCGCAACGTGGAGAACATTGTCGAACCCATCCTCGGAACGGTACAGGATCCAAAGCTGCCGGCGAACTCGACTGATTTGATTCTGCTCGTCGATGTGTATCACGAGCTCGATTTTCCCTTTGAAATGACGCGCGCGATGATCAAGGGGCTGAAACCCGGCGGACGGCTCGTGCTCGTGGAATATCGGGGGGAAGATCCGGCGGTGCCGATCAAGAAGCTGCACAAGATGACGACGGCGCAGGTGAAAAAGGAAATGGCCGTGCATCCTTTGACCTTCGACCGGCAGATCGACGTGCTGCCGCAACAGCACATCTTGATTTTCCGCAAGTCAGCCAACGAGTAATTCAGATCCAGGCAAACAACCATGAGCGCGAAACCTAAATCCGCATCGTCCACCAGTCGAATCGTGCTCATCCGGGCTGCGCCGATTGAGCTGTCGCAATTCCTCAAATTCGCTGGAGCCGCCGAGAGCGGCGGTCAGGCGAAGCAGGCGGTGGTGGACGGCGAAGTGAGGGTTAATGGCTCTGTCGAGACGCGCAAAGGTAAGAAGCTCGTCGGCGGTGACAAGGTCACGTTCGGAAGTGAGACGTTGATAGTGCAGGTAGATGTCTGAGACGAAAGGAAACCAAGGGTGGCGCTACGCCTCGCGACAGGTACTGCCCCGAAGATGGGGAACGTTGCACACCTGCCGCTCTGCCAATTGCCAGATCCTGAGTGCGTCCCTGAAAACCAACAACCCTGAGTGCAAGTCTCATCCAGCCAATTAAGTCATTCAGGCTGGCAATAACCCTTCACTGCGTTCCCGCGAGTGAAGATCGGGAGCAACCGGTTAAAGTAAACGGGCAGCCTGTAACGAAGGTTAGGCCCATCCCATGAGCCCCGATGGACTACACATGGCGACATTCCGCAGGGAAACTGGACGACACCGTCACGAACTCCCGTCCGCCGTGGATCAAACAAAAAGCCAGGATCGTCTTGGACTCCGGGCAGACGTGACGCGAAAGCGCATCGCACATTGGGATCGGCGGGGCCAAGTCCGCGGCGCCTTGCCGCAACACCGCGGCGAGATTCTGGCCGGCGTGCTGCCAGCCGGTTAAGTATCAGGCGATCGGATGCGACTCCACATTGGCCAGCACGTTCGTGGTGAACGTCGCCTTGCGGTGAGGCATCGGCCGCGCCAACTCGTCGACGGTGGCGCTGCCCGGCCGCTGCAAATCAAAGATGCGCATGGTGGTGTCGTCGTGGTGAAGCACGGGGGCGTTGGTCGCCAGCACGACCAAGGCGTCGAAGATCGGCTGGGCCTGCACGCGCAGCGGCGCCATGAGCGCCCACTGGGTCGAAGCCGGCAGCGGCACGCCCAGTCTCTGCTGGAGCCGCTCGAGTCGGTAAAGCGGTCCCCCGCTGCCGGATCGCAAAAGCGTGACCGGTCACGCCCACGCTCGGAGCATACTTCTCCTGGCCGGCCGCCGCTGGCACCGCCGCGAGAGTGGACAAGATACACGGAACCGGGCGAGGCAACGCCCAGGTGGATACGGCGTGCGTGCGGACGAGGGAAGCGGCGCGAGTTTGAGCGCGGTGGGCGGCGGGAGACGAAGGCGTCGGCGTCGGGTTCACGCAACGAGGTGGTTTCGGTGCGTTCACCACTGCCGCCGATTTCGATGACGGTCGGGCGCGTGGGCGTGTGGGCGCCAGCTGGTGACGGCTGGGCGCGCCGTGTCGGCTATTTGCCTGAGGCGTAGGCGGCGTAGGCCTCGGCTACTTTTCCGGATTTTTCGTCGCCGCTGTGGAAGTAGAAACGGTAGCGGAGCGTGAGCTTGCCGCCGGCTGCGACGGTGTGGTCGCCTTTACCAGCGGGGTGTTTGGCGGCGGGCTCGAAATCTTTTTGGCCGAAGGGATTTGCGGCAAAGAGGCCGTATTCGCGGGCCATCCACCACGTGGGATGGCGGAGATTCTGCGGGTGATCGAAGATTGCGATGCCGTAGGTCTTGCCGTCCTTGGGCGCAGAGTAGTCGCACCATGGCGCCCGTTTGCCCCAGGCTGCGCCGTTGCGCTCGCCGTTGGCGGTGATGATCGTGCCCCTGCCGGGGACGTCTTTGCCCTTATCCTTGCGCGGAGCGTTCATCCATTGGGCGACGCGAATGGACATCGTGCCATCCTTGTTGTCGCCGAGGACAAGCGGGGTATCAGGCCGCGCATGAATAGTGACCTCGTAGTCGAGTGTGCGGGCCGTGGCGTTGCCGCGGAAACGGAGCGTCGTGTCGTCGGTGGCGATGAGTTTGCCGCCGGGGGACAACCAGCGGTTTTTCACGCGGAGAACACCGACGTCGCCACTGCTGGCTTCGACGATGCCGTCGTTGACGGTGTCACCTTTGGGGAATTTCGTGCCGGAGGTCCCTTCGTTCCAGAAGTCGATTTTGTTCACGTCACTATGGACGAACATGAGGGCGCGGTGGTGCTTGTGGTCGTGGTCTTCGCCGGGCGTTTCCTTCATGGGGAAATCGCGGACGAGGGAGGTGCCATCGACCGCGTTAACGGGGTAGAGGTAAGGGCGCGAAGCCCCCCTGTAAACGTATTCGGTGAAGAGCTGACCGCCGATTTCGACGCGCACGCGGTCGGCCAGCGGGGTGAGCTTAACGGCGGCATCCGCGGCGCGGGCCGGCAGCAGGGGCGCAGCGAGGACGGCGAAAAACAGGAGCGGAGACAGGAGGTGGGTTTTCATGGACGAGCGTAATGAGCGGTGGATTGGAAACGAAAATGGGGTATTTTTTCGGACTTAGCGGAGCGTAGTAGTGGATTACAATTTAGGTACAAGGCATTGGACTGACATTGCGAAGAAAGGTCGTCGGGCCCGCAGCAAAGAAAATTACGGAGCCGGGCCCACCGGTCTTGGACTGGCCATCCCAGTGGGCTTCGAACGTGCCTTCCTTTGCGATGATGACTTCTTCTGGGAGGTACTTCGATTGCTCACCGCTTTTCTCGCTAGGGTTGAGCGTGGTGATAGGGCAGCGCATCTTGTCCGCGGTGTCAGTCGGACTGTGGAACACGTCACGGCGGACGCCCTCGGCGGTGGGCGTGACGGTGAGTGGGTCCCACGCGACGAGGTCCGAGAAGCGAGGGACGGCGGGACCGCGCAGAGGGTTGGTGGGCGGAAGGGTTTGCGCGGGAAGCATGGAGTAGAGGGCGACGGTAAAGGCGAAAAAATAGACGGAGTGGCGAAATTCGATAGGAGGGAGATGACGCCACTGAAATCGAGGGTTGCCGCGGTGAAGCAGAGCAGGGGGCGGGACCGAGATTGGCTATTCGACGATCGCAATTTGGAAAGATTACACGAGTTGCACTTACGCGGTGGATAACTCTCTGTGAGGAAAATGACCGCGCCTCTTTCCGCTCCCACGTCCCATGCTCCGCATCGCCTCCGCTGGTGGCCCGCTGGGCTGATCCTCACTCTGGCAACGACGGCGATCACTATCGTGCGGTGGCGCGATGATCTGGCCTTTCAACAGCGCAATTTGACCACGGCGGGAATCGTGCTGGGAACGGTTGCACTGCTCTTGATTTGGTGGACGGTTTTTTCGCGAGCACGGATGCGACTGAGACTCGGAGTGACCTTGAGTGGGTTGGCCACGTTGGCGTTGGGCGTATCGGTCTTTAGGATTCGCGGCGTCAGCGGTGATTTCGTACCGATCTGGGAGTTCCGCTGGGCGAAATCGGGGCGAGCCGTGGCCACTGTGGTCGCTCCCGTGACGAACTCCGCGACCGTTTCGGCGACACCTGGCGATCGACCGGATTTCGCGCAGTTCCTCGGACGGGATCGTACCGCTGTACTCCTCGGGCCGAAGCTCGATGCCGATTGGGCCGCGCATCCGCCGCAACCGCTCTGGCGCATCAAGGTAGGGCTCGGTTGGTCGGGCTTTGTGGTGGTGGGAAACCGCGCCTTGACGCAGGAGCAGGAAGACGGTCAGGAGCGGGTCACCTGTTACGACGTTAACGACGGTCGCCTGCTCTGGTCGCATCACGACACGACGCGTTATGGAAATCCGATCGGCGGGGTTGGCCCGCGGGCCACGCCCACGGTCGTGGGAAGCCAAGTTTTTACGTTGGGCTCGACCGGACGGTTGAACGCGCTCGACCTCGCGACGGGGAAACTCCTTTGGACGCACGACCTCGTGGCGGAGACGGGAGCGAGCATTCCAGAGTGGGGTTACGCGGGCTCGCCGTTGTTGCTCGACGGCCGAGTGATTGTGAGTGCCGGTGGTAAGGCGAGCCAGTCCCTGGTGGCGTATCGAGCGGACACGGGCGAGCGCGTGTGGGCTGCGGGTGAAGCCGAGGCGGGATACGGCTCGCCGTTTGTGACAACGCTGGCTGGCCGACGGCAGATCCTCGCGTACAACCATCGACGGATTACCGCTCATGACGCGGCGGATGGCGCGGTGCTCTGGGAATATCCGTGGGGGGTGGGCTATCCGCATGTCGCGGTGCCGGTCGTCGTAGGGGGGGATCGAGTCGTTTTTTCTGCCGGGTATGGCGTGGGCAGCGAGTTGCTCGAAATCAAGTTGGGTGCCGACGGCCGATTGGTTGCCGACCGCGTGTGGCGCTCGCTAAAACTCAAGGCGAAGTTTGCGAATCCCGTGGCGCGCGAAGGATTTCTTTATGGGCTCGACGACGGAATATTCGCGTGCCTCGACTTGAAAGATGGAGGGGCACAATGGAAGGAAGGCCGCTACGGTCACGGCCAGGGACTGCTCATCGGCGATTTGTTTTTATTGATGTCGGAGGGCGGCGAACTGGTCCTGCTCAGGCCCACGCCGACGGGACCGGGAGAGTTGCACCGTTTCCGGGTATTCTCGGAAAAGACGTGGAACCCCATAGCACTGGCGGGCGAGCTGTTGATCGTGCGCAATGATCAGGAGGCCGTGGCTCTACGAGTGAAGCTCGCGAGTGGCTCGGCTACAAGCGCGCGTTCGGAGTAGTCCGTGTCCGTCGAGCGGGCGAGTGAGTCCGCGGCGCGTGTGTGTTTCAGGATTGTCCGCGAGGCGGAGCGCGCTTCGTATGACTGAACCCATCCTCCATTATCCATGCTCATCCCCCCATCTCTTGCCTCCTCGCTTCGCCTCGCGTCAGTGGCCGCCTCGTTAGCCTTCGCCGGATTTTTTGGTGGGCGCTTGCAGGCCGCTGATAACTGGGCGCAATTCCGCGGGCCCTTTGGCGACGGCCGTTCGGACGCGAAGGAATTACCGGTGACCTTTGGCGAGAGCGAACGCGTAAAGTGGAAAACGGCGATTCAAGGCAAGGCGTGGTCGTCGCCGGTCATTTGGGGCGACCAAGTGTGGTTGACGACTGCGACCGAGACGGGCGACGCACTGTCCGTCGTTTGTATTAACAAACAGAGTGGGGCGATTATCCGTGAGGAGGTTTTGTTCCGAGTGGCGGCGCCGCAGTTTTGTCACAAGTTCAACTCCTACGCGTCGCCGACGCCGGTGATTGAAGACGGGCGCGTATATGTGACATTTGGATCTCCGGGGACGGCGTGCTTGGACACGAAGACGGGCGCCGTGTTGTGGAAGCGGACGGACTTCGTCTGCAATCATTTCAGGGGAGCGGGTTCCTCCCCGATCCTGCACGGTGATTTACTCTACCTGAATTTCGACGGGAGTGATTTTCAGTTCGTAGTGGCCCTCGACAAGAAGACTGGGCGCACCGCCTGGAAGGTGAACCGCTCGGTTGATTTTCAGGATCTCGACGCTGCGGGGCGTCCGTCAGCCGACGGCGATTTCCGCAAGGGCTTTTCGACGCCGCATATCATTTCTCACGAAGGCCGAGCGCTTTTGCTCAGCAGTGGTGCGAAGGCGCACTATGCTTATGAGCCTGCGACTGGTGCCGAAATTTGGCGGCTCGAGGAACGCGCGCAACATAGCGCGAGCAGTCGGCCGCTCGTGGCCCACGGCATGGTGTATCTGCAAACTGGATTTTCCAAGGGCCAGTTGCTCGCCGTGAAACTCGGCGGGGCGGGTGTGCTGCCGGAAACCCAAGTGGTGTGGCGGGAGAAAAAAAACGTGCCGAACAAGCCGTCAATGATCGCTCACGAGGATCTGATTTTCATGGTCGACGACGTAGGGATCGCTTCCTGCCTGGAAGCCAAGACTGGCACGATGCTCTGGCGGGAGCGGATACTCGGCAGTCACTCGGCGTCGCCGATTGTGGCGGACGGGCGGATCTATTTCTTGAGTGAACACGGTATCGTGTCGGTGATCGCAGCGAGCCGGACGTTTCAGAAGCTCGCAGAAAATAAGTTTTCCGACGGCTTCATGGCTTCTCCCGCGGTATCCGGGAACGCACTATTCCTGCGGACGAAGGGCCACCTTTACCGCGTGGAATAAAGTCGAAGTGGCGGCGGCGTGCAGCCCTCGCCGCGCGCCCGCGTGGTCATAACCGGCCGGACGGGCGAGCGCGCGCCATCGCCCCTGTGGGGTTCCATGCGCTCCGGGGCGGAAGGTGGTGCGAGAGGGTGCACCGCAGAGGAGTCACCGTCAGGTGACCGATCGCGTTGCAGACACGTGCTTCATGGCCTCTAAATTTTCGCCGCGCGATCAGGTTGAGGGCCACGGCGCGCGCGAAGTGCGGGATCGATTCGGCGTTGCGACCGCTGTGCGCGGTGGCAAGGGCGAGGTTGCGATGGGCGAGGGCGCAGGAGGTCGTGAAGCGAATCGCCCCGGCGAACCAGGCGAGGACATCATCGGCGCGTTGGGTCGCCCCAAAGGCGACACCGGGAACGTTGGCGGCTTTGGCGGAGAGCGGTTGCAGGCGGAGGGCGGTTTCCAAATAGGGAATCGCTGAGGTGGAGCGTCCTGCATGGAGTCAAGGGGGGTGGGAACTATCCGCGCTAGGAGGACGGCGGCGAAGTTGCGGCCGAGGGCTGGACACGCATAGCGCCGCGCGAACTCCCGGGTTGGAAAGCCCGTGCGACGCTCCCTCTCCACCCATGGCGGTGAGCCCCGATTGCTACAGACGCGGAAGCAATTGCGTAGGCAAGGTTGGGATACGTGCTACGACGACCTCGCCGGTGCGGCGGATAATGCCGTAGATCACGCGTGGATCGCTTCGGTCCCAGGCCCACGACTGGCCTTCGAAGGGCACGTCGATGGTCGTGACGTAGTCGAGGGTCACGCCCATTTTGGGGACCCGGAGAACGTAGAGTTTTTTTTCATCGTGGCCCGTCGTGTAGAGCAGGCCGTCGTCGCCCCAGCTGCCGCCGGAGCAACTGCTCTTACCCCAACTGGCGATGACCTGCGGAGGAAATATCCACGATTCAAGGAGCTGCCATGTGTCGTCAAATTTCCCGACGAGAGTCGAACGGTTATCGCTCCCTGGGGCGGTGCCCTGATCGTTGTAATGAGCAAAGCAGGCCCACCAAAAACCAGCTTTTTTCTCCGCCCACGTGAGCGAGCCGTGGCGGATGCCAAGGCTGAGGGATTTCACGGGCTGAACGGTAGCCGGGTCGAAATATTCCAAGGAGCTAGCCATCGGCAGCTGGGGAAAGTTGGAATGCGCGAGCACGAGCTGGCCGTCTTGGATCAGGCCGCCATTGAGGTGAATCGTGGCACCGCCGCGCAGGCCGACCCATTCGGCGACGCGCGCGCCGGTGGTTTTGTCGTATTTGCCGACCACATAGTTGCCGATGCCGTAAAAGTGGTGCGCGTCTACGGCGACGCCCTGATTGGCGCCGCGGGGCTTCCACCGGCGCAATTCCTCCGCGACGAGTCCATGGTGCGTGAGCTCGGGTTTGGGAGCGGACGGCAAACTCGCGAGCCACGAGCGGGTCGCCTCGCGGACGGGATCAACAGGGGCGGACTCGGCCGCACGGAGAACGGGCGAGGTGGCGATGAGGAGAACCGAGAGGGCGCGGAGTTTCACGGGGGATTAAAAGCTACGCGCTGCTTCGAAGAACCAAGCGCGGCCGGACATGAGGTTTTGGCTCACGCCGGGGCTGTAACCGAAGCCACCCGTGGCGAGCGGCGGGGCTTGGTTGGTGAGGTTGGTGACACCGAGGCGCACACGCGTGCCGCGCAGCCACGAAGTGGTGCTGCTGAAACGGTAACCGACGGAGGTGTTGTAGGAAATGCTCGAAGCCATGACGTAGCGGTAAACGAATTGGCCGCCGGTGAAATGTTTCGCGATGTAGTTTGGGCGACCGAGTGACTCGTAAAGCGCCGCCGTGGTGGTGGCGCCGGAGTCTTGGGAAGGACCGACATAGTAGGCGCCGAGATTGGCGGTCCAGGCGTTGCGACGCCACGTGACGTTGCTCGTGCCACGCCAACGGGAGACGCCGTTGACGGTGAGGTCGTTGGTCTCGACAGCGGGGAGGTTGGCAGGTTGCTGCACGGAGCGGGAGCTCACGAGGTAGGACCAATCGGAGTTGAGCGTGACGTTGCCGAAGGGAAGTTTGGGCAGCACGTAACGCAGGCCGAAATCGACGCCCTCATTTTCACTGCCGGAGATGTTAATCCACGGTTGATTGAAGGAGAAAATTTTCCCCGCGGTGGCTTGGGGGTTGCCAGGGTTGGCGGCGTTGTAGGTGTTAAAGGCGGTGGTGTCATCGGGGGTGACGGCATAGCGCACGATGTCGGGGTCGCCCTTGTACGCGGCGGTGCCGCTGCCGAGATCGATGGTCGAGATGGCGCGACCGGCGGCGAGCTGGGCTTTGGTGTAGGCTTGGATGAGGGAAACATCGCTGGCGCGGATCTGGGCGCCATTTCGGGAGCCGAGGAGGTTGGTGCGCTCGATGCGCCAGTGGTCAGCGGTCACGCTGAGACCGCGGATACCCGGCACGTCGATGACGACGCCGTAGGTCGTGCCTTCGGATTCGGAGGCCTTGAGGTTGGGGTTGCCGCCGAAGTAGCCGCGTTGGACGTAAGCGCCTTCTCTGGTGACGGGGTTGCGGTAGATGTCGATGTCACCAGCGCCGGCAGTGATGGACCAGCGCGGGCTGGTGAAGAGGGCGGCGAGACTCGGAGCCATGAAGCCCTCATTGTAGGAGCCGCGGAGCATGAGCCACGAGAGCGGACGCCAGTTTACGCCGACCTTAGGCTTGGTGGTCTCACCAAAATCGCTGTATTTTTCCATGCGAGCGGAGGCGGTGAGCTCCAAGGTGTTGATCAGGGGCAAGCGGCGTTCGGCACCGACCAGCGGGAGTACGAATTCGGCATAGAAACTAGAGATGTCGCGGTCGCCGATGACGTCGGGCCGCGGCGGATGGAGGAGAAAGTCGTTATCGGTGATTTCCAAACCGACGCCGGCGGGATTTTCGCCGCTGAATGGCGGGCGTTCATCGGCGAGCTTGTCCTTGCGGTATTCGCCGCCGAAGGAGGCCATGATATCACCGCCCCACCAGCGGAGCAGACGGCCGGTCACACGCAGTTCGCCGCTCGCGAGGGAGCTCTCGGCTTGGCGGGCGAAGACGGCGGAGAAGGAATCCACGACGGCGGCGGGATTCGTGTAGGGTTTGTCGGCGACGACAGCGCCGTTTTGCACTTTGAAGGTGTAACCGAAGGGATTATACGCGTTGGCATCGGTGCCTTGGAGGGCTTTGAGGAGGAGGCTCTCGCGGACGTCGGGGTAGGCTTGATCTTCGCCATTCACGCGGTTGTAGAAGCCGGATGTTTCCCAAGTCCACGTGTCGCCGAGTTTGCCGCGCACGCCGCTGGCGAAGCGGATGACATTGGCCGTAGTGGTGATTTTTTCGACGCCGAGATCCGGTAGGGTGACGGAGACGAGGCTGACGGTGCGCGGGGCGCCGGTCAGGCGAAGGGATCCATCGGTGTTGGCGGCGCCGGTGGCGGAATAGAAGCGTGAGCCGTAGGGGTTGTAGGGATTGTCGAGGGAGAGCGTGGCGAGCTTATCGGTGGTGGGGGCGTTGAGGGCGAGGGGCTGGCGAACCATCGTGGAATCGGCGGTGTAGTAAGAGAAATCGGCGAAGGCGGTGATGCGTTTCGTGAGATCGTATTCGGCGGAGAAGAAGGAGTTGGCGCGGGCCATACGCGGCGAAGCCATGCCGAATTGGTTCAGATCGAGGTAAAACTCCGGATTGGCGGCGAAAGTCGGAGCGACGGTCGTGAGCGTGGGGGTGCCGGCGACGGGGCGGAAGTAGTTGCTGGTGGTGGCGGTGCCAAGGCGGAAGATCGGGTAACGACCGCGAGCGGTGCGGGCATCGAAGGGGCCGCCGAGCGTGATAAACGGCGCGGGGGCGATGGCGGTGAGATTCGAGGTCACGCTGAAATCGCGGTCGCGGAGGAAAATAGCTTCCTTGTAGAGTGATTCCACGGTGCCGAAAAATCGGCCGCGCCCACCGGCGAAGCTCGATCCGAAGGTGAGTGCGACCTGGGTGCTCTGACCGCCGCCGTCTTCGGTGAAGCCTTGGCGCACGTTGATCTCGGCGCCCTTGAATTCGCGTTTGAGGACGTAGTTGATGACGCCGGCGACGGCATCGGAACCGTAAATGGCCGAGGCACCGTCGCGGAGGATCTCGATGCGCTCGATCCCCTGCGTGGGGAGTTGGTTGACGTTCACGGCCTGCGACAAGCCGGCAGTCATCGGGTTGATGGCCATGCGGCGGCCGTTGACGAGGATGAGGGTGGCGGTGGAACCGAGGTTGCGGAGGTTGATGTTGGCGTTGTCGCCGCGGGCGCCGGAGGAGCCGAGGCGCGTCTCATTCTCGGGCAAATTTACCACCGAAGGCAGCGTGGTGAGCATATCCACGGGCAGCAGGGCGTTGCGCACGGTCATCGCGTCCTGATCGATGACGGTAATGGGAACGACTTTTTCGAGATCCGTGCGTTGGATATTGGAGCCGGTGACGACGAAATTTTGCAGCGAGACGACCTCCGACTTGGCGAGGTTTTTATTCTGCGCTGAGGCCGACTCGGCCGCGGTCGTAACGTTGACGAAGGCCAGAGCAGCGGCGAATGGTGCGATTCTCACTGCGCAGCACAGATACCGGTAGGGAAGCGCAGAACGGGAAGAGGTCAGGTTGTTCATTTGGTTTTGAGAGCGGATCGCGAAATCCGCAATCGGGGAAAGTAGCGGGTCTATGCAACGAACCGGAGGCGTTTGCGTGACGATGTCGCAACAAATGAACTTACCGGCGATTCGGAGAGATCCTCGGACACCTCTGCCTACTGAGTGCCACAGTGTTCGCAGGTTAATTCCGACCATCGCCAAGATGCTGCGCCGCAGCCTGAGTGCGGCGCGAGTCATCGCCCGCAGGGCGAAGCGGACTCCGCGGCTCACGAGCATCGCCCGACTACTTGGTCGGCTCGCGGCCGAGTGGTTTTTTCCGATTTTGAACTCGTTCCCACACGAAGGGTGCCAGCACCTGGCCGAGGTAGGTGGCGGGCATCGCGTCGCGAATCCCGATCTTGGCAGGGGGAGTGCGTCGCGCGTCGTTGAAATAGGTGCCGAAGAGCAGATCCCAGAGGACGAGATTTTCGCCATAGTTTTTGTTGCCCTCCCGGAGGTCCATACTGTGGTGCCAGCGATGGAGCCCGGGCGTATTGAAGACCAGATTGAGCCAACCAAAGCGCATCCGGACATTGCAGTGGGTGAGAATGCCGATGAAAGCGGTCAGCCCACTGACCCAGATGATCACGTCTCCCGGTGCGCCTGCGAGCACGAGGATGGGCACCGCAAAAACCATGCTCTTGAGCGTATCCACAAAGTGGAACCGCCCGGTGTTGAAGAACCACAGGCGGACCGAGCTATGGTGCACGGCGTGAAACCGCCAGAGCGGCAGCCAGACGTGAGCGAGCCGGTGCGCCCAGTAGAGTCCGAATTCAGCGGCGACGAGTCCGAGGGTGACTTGGGCCGCCAGCGGCCAAGCCAGGGGCCACACGCTGCTACCACCCCGCGATCCGAATTGTTCGGCGATGCCGAGGTTAGCCAATGCGACCACGATGATCTGCACGGAGATTTTCGTGAAAACTGTATGCGCGAAATCAGGAATTTCTTGTCCGTCCGACTTGAGCCACTCGGTCTCGTGAGGACGGATTCTTTCCAAGCAATACAGGGCCAGCGCGAGCCCGAGGTAGGCGAGGTTAAAGGCGAGCGGCCCCCGCCCGTGCGCGATCCCGACGCCGAGGCCCAGGCAGGACGCACCGAGGAGCCCCGGCCAAAGCGCATAGTCCAGCAGTGTGCCGAGCCGGCCCATGTCAGTCTTTTTTGCGCCCGAGAAAGAGGCCGTAATCCCAGACGCCGCCATACGCGGGACGAATGTGATCGAGCACCGGCGTGAATTTCTCGCGGAGGAGGGGCAGGAGGTGACCGTCCATCCGCACATGGTTGATCCGCATCCAGCGCGTAAACCATGGCCAACGGCTGTCGTGGAAGTCGACGAGAGCGAAGTACCCGTTGCACGTCAGGTCGGCGCGGGCGGCTACGATCGCGGCCTCGAAACCAGGGTTAAACATGGAGAGAGCGTAAGAGCACAGCACGAGGTCGTAGCTGCCGGTCCGGCCGAGCGGAGCATGATAACTCTGAGCGTGGAGCGAAATACGCGGACCGTAGCACGCCGTCTTGCGGCGGGCGACATTCAGCATGGCGGCGGAGAGATCGACCCCCGTGAGATGAGCGTGCGGAAAGAGCCGGGCAAGTTGGATGAGGTTGCGCCCGGTGCCGCAACCGATCTCGAGAATGCGGCGCGGTGCAGGTACCGCGGCGCGGGCCCTCTCAAGAATGGCACTACGGCCGAAGAGAAACGCCCAGCGGGTAGCATCATAAATATAGGCATGAAGCGCGTAGTATTTCTCCAGCGAACGTGCCGTATCCGAGACGTGGTTGCGGTGTGAAACGACGACGGGTTTCATGAGCAGCGAGTGGCTGGCGACCCTAGATGACCTCCGCAAAGTGGAGACTACCGTAAGTGCCGACGCGGTCGGTGCGGTGCAGCGGTTCCGTACGTTCCGGGAAAAAGCGCAAACGCGTGCGCACGGCCGCGGGGATAAAACTAAGGTCAAGACCGGCTGACCGCATGAGAATCCGCGTACCGGGTCGGCTGTTTGCAAAGATCAGTTCCCACTCCTCGACGAGCGCGGCGGGCTCGTGCCAGGCTAGCCAGTCTTGATGATCCAATAAGACGTAGTGCGAGTAGACGCCGGGGTTCTTTCGGAGAAAATCCGAGACGGTGGCGGTGTGGGTGTGCAGCGCGCCAGCGCGCCGGGCCAGCACGGGAAGATTTTCTTCGCGGAGGTAGTTCGGGCAGCAGGAGAGCGTGTAGGAGCCCGTCATATACACTCGCCAGAAATAATTTTCGCGGGCGGGCAGTGCCGACATGACATGCCGGAGTTTATCCTTAACGTAGCTCGTGATGCCTCCGGGATAATGATCCTCGATCAGTTTGATCTGCGGTGCCGGGACGCCCAGCAGCGTCATGACCATCCGCTGACGGATGAGCCAGTGACTGAGTTTGCCCCAAATCTTGGGCTCCAACATCGCGTAGACGCGGGCCTGCTGGACCAATGTATCCGCATCGAGCAGACACAAGGCATGATTCTTGATGTTCGGCTTCGCGCGGAAGAGCGCGCCGCCCAGCAGCCATGCGGCCATGCCGGCGGCACCGTGGTAGTAGAAGGATTTTTTTAAACTACCCGGGTCGAAGAACGAAATTTTATCATCCCAGAACGAACGCGCAGATGAAGAGAGGCCGCCGCGGAGCGACCGATAGATGGGTTTGAAACGCTCGTGCGAACCGATACCAAAAAACTCGAACAGATCCCCGAAGTCCCCGCGACGGATGAGCGCGAGTTTTAATTCGAGCACCGCGTTCTGGCGGGGATTCACATCGATGGCGTGGATCTCGGCTGGGCCATCGAGCAAGTAGTCGAGGGCGTTACAACCGGCGCTGGTGATCATCACGACTCGGCTGTCGGCGTCGAGGGCCATGAGCTCGCGGTCGATGCGCGGATCCTCCCAGCAGGCATTGTAAATCAACTGACCGCCATGGACGTGGTGAAAAACAAGATCGTGCGTCGCTTTGAAGAAGCGGCGGGCCGCGGTGGCGCGAGGTTCGGCGGACATGCATTTGAAGCGATCCACGCGGGAAGCGGAAGCACAAGAGGAACCGCACAAGGACCACCAAATGTCACCGTTCCGCCACATTGGTGCCCATTCTGCGGCAGAAATATGTCGATTGGGTGACGCTGAGGTGTCCTCGGTTCGCGGTACTAAACTGTAAAATTGTCCCGAAGTTTGCGCGCCACAGAAATTGCGCGCAATCCGCTCATCCGTCGCAAGCAGCAGATTGATCCGGACGTTGCCCGTGCGTTCGGCTTGGGAAGGCGGTTCAGGTGCTCGAAATCTTTTCCCATGGGACCGTTCAGTTCGTGGCCGAGGCCACGTGACCAGCGAGTTCGTCGGCGATGGCGCGATCGCTGCGGCAGCGGGGCATTTTGTGCTGACCACCCCATTTGCCGTGACGGCGCTGCCACTGTTCAAACGTTCCGGAGGCAACGAGGCGCACGGTGGGTGGGGCGAGGCCTCCGCCCAGGCGCTTGGCCTCGTAATCTTCGTTGAGGCGCTGGAGCTCGACGTCCAGATCGCCGGCGAGCCTCTCCGGCGTGACGTCCGGGGTGACGCCGGACCGGAGTTCAATCCACCATTCGTGTTGCCCGCGTTTTTGGCCCGTTGCGGCATTCGCGAAAATCGGCGCGACGTGGAAATTTCCGATGGTGCAGTCGTGCCGTCGGCAAACGTTGAGCAAGGCATCAGTGACTTCCTTCTCGATGACGTGCTCGCCAAACGCGCTTAGCTGCAGCGAAGTGCGTCCGACGTACACGAGACGCGGCGGCTCGGTGGAAAGGAAACGCACGATATCGCCAATCACGTAGCGCGCGAGTCCGGCGGGGGTCGTCATCACGAGCGCGTAGTCGACGCCGACCTGCACGTCGGCAAGGGGCACGGCTTTCGTGCCGAGGTGCTCGAGGCGGGTCTCGTCAAAATCCGACATCGGGATGAATTCGTAGAAGATTCCCGCGTTGGCCATGAGGCGAAGTCCGTCGCAAGGTGCGGAATCTTGGGCGGCGATAAAACCCTCCGAGGCGGGGTAAACTTCATGGAAGTTCACCGTCGGACCCAGGGCGGCACGAAGTTCCCCGAGAAAGGGATCGACCGGCACGCCGCCATGGACGAAGCATTCGAATCGCGGCCAAATATGCTGCAGGTGCTGAGCGGTCTTTCCGTGCTGGGTGGCGTGTTCACGCAAGGCGGCGGCCAGAATCAAGACCCAACTCGGGATGCCGGCGAGCATGGTGATATTGAGCGGACTCGTGCGACCGACGATGGCGTCGAGTTTGGCCGGCCAATCGGTGATTTGGGCGATTTTCGCGCCCGGTTCGTAGAGGTGTTTCTCGATCCACTTGGGGAGATTGAGGGCGGTGATTCCGCTCAAGTCACCGGCGTAAGCCCGATGCGGAAGCATTTCGGGGAGCGGCGAAAGGGCGGTGGATCCGCCCAGAAACAAATGTCGGCCGCGGAAAACAGAGGTACTCCCGGTGCGGACGGAATAATAGAGCAACGAATCGAGACCGGCCTGGCGAAAATGCGCCAGCATGCCGGCGGTGATCGGAAGATACTTCGTGCGGCCCACCGTCGTACCAGAGGAGACGGCAAAGTGCGTGCAGCGTCCCGGCCACAATACATCGGCCTCGCCGCGCTTCATCCGCTCGACGGCGGGCGCGAGACGTTCGTAGGTGTGCGGAGCGATCCGTTGCTGGAAACTGGGGTAGTCGATGGTCGGAGTTACGCCGGTCCCGCGCCAATAAGACGTGGCGGCGAGCCGGTGGGTGAGGCGCTCGAAAACGCGCGCTTGCTGGCCGGGAGCCGCAGCTGTTTGCCGCAATCGACGGCGCGCCGCCATCGACAGAACCGCAGCGCCGAGGGAATAGATGCCTTTGAAACTCATGCGGCAACCGTGAGTTTGCGCAACTTCACGCCGCGATAAAAGGCCGCGAAGTGAGGGAGAAACTGAAAGTAGTGGAAAATAAGTGACGCGTGTTGCACCGCGCTGCCGCCGATGGCGGCGGTCACGACCTTCAGTTCCCCGCGGGGAAAGATGGCGGGCATCGCGGAATCAAAAGCGACGCGCGTCGGAGAACCGGCCGCGAGCACGGCGCTTTCTTTTTCAGCGTAGAGAACGAGCGCCGGCACGTCGGACAGGGGACGTTGGCCTGCCGCGCTCCACGGAGAAAGCGGCGGCATGGCGCGCAGCGCGTCGACGCGTTCGCAGGCGCCGGAGGGTGCAAGACCCTGAACCGCCGCAAGGACGCGATCGCGCAATTGGCGCAGTTCTCCAGCGGTGAGCAGCGAGCGGATCGCGTCGCGGTTCTGGGCGCCCGCTTCAAAGATCTTGGCGAAGATCGCGCGAGAACGATCAATCACCTCCGGACCGACTGTGGTGTGGCTATCGAGGTAAGGCTTGAGCGCGCGACCAATCAGGGTGGATGCCTTGGCCTCGCCGGGGACGACGATGTCGGCGGCGCAGGCCACTGGACTCACGAGGACTACGCCACCGATATCCGGCGAGCGATGGGCAGCGCGCGCGCGTCGCAACCAGTCCAGCACAAGACCGGCGCCGAAGCTCACTCCGAGCACGACGGGCCGCTGGCCTTGCACCGTGTTCAGCTCCGTGACGAGGTCGTCGAGCTGGGCGCAAATCAAGGCGGGCGAAAATCCTCCGCGAGGATAGTTGAGATAATAGACGCTCCCCCGGCGCAGCAGGTAGCTACGTAACAGGAAAACTTGTTCGGTCGAGTCGGGCACAAAACCACCGAGCACAATCGTTGGGATGGCACCAAACCGTCGCTCGCACAGGACGGTGGCGCGTTGACTCAGGGTGGCCTCGCCGCGGGCGAGGACCTCGCTCTGGGACTGTGTCACTGTGGGCGTGTGTGGCACGGGCCGTGGCGGTCGGAGTTTATAACCGGCGGCGCGCAAGAAAGAGTGGAGGGGCTGGGCAGGCGAGAAGCGCGCAATCGCCGTCAGCATTGAGAGCGCGGGGGACACGGCAAGAATGGGCATGAAAGTACGAGCGCGGTTGAGATCGGTGCATGGCAAAGGGAAACCTAGCGTGTCACGGAAACGTTTCGTATCCGAAACGTGGTTGTAAACTTAGCAGGGGAATCACGCCCGAGGGACAGGCCTTCGTCGCGGGAGATGTTGCCGGAACGTGACCGCAAGCGGTTGCGCGAGGCGGGGTGCCGCGAGTGAATATCCGGATGAATCCCGAGACGCCCCGGACCGTTGGCCAGCTGGTATCGCTCGGCGCCGCCACGATACCCGGCACGGAGCCGCGGCGAGATGTCCGCATCATCAATCACTTCAATTCCCAAGAGGCGGCGGCACGCTATGCGGGCAACCGCCCCCAGAGCCATCGCCGGGTGCTGGCGCTGGTGGAAAGCATCCTCGGGGCGGCGCTGCCCGTGGAGCGCGCATTGGACGTGGGCTGCGGCACGGGCCACTCGACGGTGGCGCTTCTGCCGCTGGCGCGCGCGGTCGTTGGGCTTGATTCGTCGCGCTTCATGTTGGCGCAGGCGGGGGGAGATCCGGCGATCGAGTATCGTTGTGGCTACGCGGAGGCATTGCCATTCGCGCGTGGCAGTTTCGATCTACTGACGGTGTGTTCAGCGTATCATTGGTTTGATCAGGAAAAATTTCTGCACGAGGCCGCCCGGGTGCTCAGGAGTGGAGGATGGCTCGTTTTGTATAAGGTCGGATCAACGGGCAGGATTGCGGACAATGCGCAGTTCGACACGTGGAAGCGGGAGGTTTTCCGGACGCGCTATCCAAAGGCGCAGCGCAACGACGCAGTCCTGACGGAGGAGAGGGCGGTTGGGTTTGGCTTTCACGATGTCGCTCGCGAAGGATTAACCCACTGCGTTCGCCATACGTTGGATGAGTATGTCGACAATCTGCTCACCCATAGTTCGCTGATCGGTGCGATGGACCGAGGACAAGAGTCGGTGGCGGAAACCCGCAGGTGGTTACACCAGGAGTTGCGGCCATTTTTCACCGAGGGTTCCGCGGAGTTTTTACACGAAGACTGGATCCATATTTTAGGCCGCGATTTTTCGTTGATCGACGGCAACGGTTAGCTGCTCGCTGCGGCGGGTACCGTTTCGCCAGCACCGTCGTCGTAGCCACCGTCCAAGGGGTCCAGCGGATACATGCGCACGAAGTCCGTGAAATGGATGAGTTCGAAACGTCCATCGAAGTGCTCGACGACAGCGCTGAGCGACTCTACCCAGTCGCCACTGTTCAAGTAGTGGATGTCGCCCATCATTTTGTCGGCGGCAGTGTGGATGTGACCACACATGACGCCGCTGCAGCCGCGGGCGCGGGCGAGTTCGGTGATGTGAGATTCGAAGTCGCCGACATAGCTCACGGCTTGTTTGACCCGCCCCTTAATGGCTTTGCTGAGTGACCAATACTCTTTCCCGCGCCAGGCGCGCCAGACGTTGTAGGCGCGATTGACCTTGAGGAGAAATTGATAGCCCCAGTCGCCCACGTGCGCGAGCCAGACGAAATTCTTCGTGATAGTGTCGAAGACATCCCCATGCAGGACGAGATAACGGCCGCGCGGGGACTCGTGAATGTAGTCCTCGACGATGCGCAAGTTTTCAAAATCGAGTGGGAGAAACGACGCGAGGATATCGTCGTGATTCCCTCTGAGGTAAATGACCTCGGTGTCCCGTTTTTCCAGTTTTTTGAGCACGATGCGGATGAAGCGGGTGTGGGCTTTGGTCCAATGACCGGAGCGCGTGAGTTGCCAACCGTCGATGATATCGCCGTTCAGAATAAGTTTTTCGCAACGCGTGTGCCGGAGGAAATGATTCACTTCGGCGGCCTTGGATTCGACGGTCCCCAAATGGACATCGGAAAGGATGACGGTGCGGACGCGGAGAAGATTTTTCATGATAACTGGAAGGAAAAACCGCCCGGAGCGCTGTCCTCGGTCCTCGCTATCGCGGATGAATTTGCGGGCACGACGATGCGGAGGCTGCGAGGGTGGACCACCACCCGGACGGTGGAGCCGGTGGCATGAGTTTCGCCATCGGTGTGGATGAGGCCGGGAGCGGCGCGTTCGATGACGAAGTGGGAACCGCGGAGACGGCAGACGTGCGGACTCTGATCAAACCGGCCGGAGAAGAGCCGGGCGGCGAGCGTAGCCGCACCGACGATTCCTACCGGACGCACGGCGACAAGATCGAGCGAGCCATCGTCGACCCGGGCACTCGGCGCGATGCGGGCGTTGTTGCCGTATTGATCGGAGTTCGCGACCGCGACCAAAAGGATGTCGAGCGTCACGCGTTGTTCGGCGGTCGCGAGGACGACGCGCTCGGAGCGGATTTGGCGCAGCGCAGCGAGCGCGGTGCGGATGTAGGCGGTCAGGCCTCGTGACGTGAGGGTATTGAAACGTCGGCTCACGTCGGCATCGAGGCCGAGTCCCATGGCATTGAAGAACGGGTACCCGTTGGCGCTACCTGTATCGATACGTGCGATACGGGCGGAGGAACCGGCGGCGAGTTCTAGCGCGGGCAACAGAGCGGTAGGCACCCCGAGATGCAGCGCGAGACCGTTGCCGGACCCGCAAGGGACGAGTGCGAGGGCGGCTGGCGTGTCCAGCAGAGCCTGGGCGACTTCGTTCATGGTGCCGTCGCCCCCGACGGCGACAACCGTCGTGCCGCCCGCCGTCGCCGCGTCGCGGGCGAGGCGCGTGGCGTGGCCGGGTCCGTCGGTGGTCACGACCGTCGCGTCAAGGGAGCGTGAGGCGATGAAGTCGCGGAGGTGGGTAGCCAGAGCGGGCCGCCGTCGATTGCGGCCGGAGGTCGGATTCAGAATGAAACAGATCTTCATGCGGACGGCGAAGCGAGGCGAATGGGCGGCGTCGCGGTCTGGGTTTGCAGTGCAACCGGAACGCGTTCGTCGCCGCGCGCAGCGTGCGCGAGGAGGTGGGCGGCGATATCGCGGGCGGCGTCCGGGCGGGCGAGACGGGCGAGGGCGGTACGCCACACGTTCCACACTCGGCCTTGATGGGCGAAAGCGCGTCGGAGCTCGCGGACGATGGCGTCAGGGGTCTCGGCGAGGGATCCCGCGCCGTGGCGACGCAAGAGCTCGTAGTTCCCCTCTTCCTGCCCGGGCACGATCTGGTTCACGATCATCGGGCAACGCGCGGCGATGGCCTCCTGGGTAGTAGCCCCGCCGGCTTTACTGACGACGACGTGGTGGGTCAGGAGCAAACGGGGAATTTCGTCGGTCCAGCCGAGGATCGTCGCGGGATGAGCGCGATTGGCGGCCAGTTTTTCCAAGCGGGCGCGGAGGTGCTCGTCGCGGCCGACCGCACAGGTGACGGACCAGCCGGGTTCAGCGAGCAATTGCGTAGCGGTCTCGAACGCATCCCGCGTACCTGAATTTATGATATAAAGCACCCGCGGCGTCGCACCGCCAGCGAGACTCGGCGGCTGGAACTCGTGGCAATGGGCGCTGAAAAACGGCGTGACGGGAAATCCGGTGGGATGGAGCAGCGCAGCCGCGATGCCGGCGCGGAGCAGGACGTCCGCTGAGTCGGCATTGGGCAGAAACCAAGCGGTGCACGCGGTGCGCCACCACAGCGAGTTGATGCTAATGGAGTCCGTGACGATGTTGAAATGGGGCGGAAGGCGCCGGCCGTCACGGGCCAGTTTCGCGAGCAAGTACGCGTAAACAGGATAGGTGCTGCAAAGGATCGCCGGCTGCTCATGGGCGATGATTTGGTCCAAAATCCGGGTCTCGCGACGGAGAAAGCAGAGGGCGGTCGGGAAGACCGCCGTGCGGTCGAGCCACGCATACACCGAGCTCCAGAGTCGCGGCGTGTGATTGATCATGCCGAGATAGAGCCGGCGGGAAAATTCGTTGAAGCGCGGTGCTGCCAACGCAAATACGTCCACCAAGCGAGCAGTACCCGGACCGTGCGCTGCGTCGAGGGCCTTGGCGAGTGCGCGGGCCGCGGCGTTGTGACCTTCGCCAAAACCGGCGGTGAGAACGAGGACGTGAGCTTTTTTCATACGACAACAGGGTCCAGGACGGCGGGGTTGGAGCGGGCGACAACGTCCGCCAAGTCGGCTTCGAACCGGGCGATCACGGTCGTCCACGATTGGGGTTCGACGGCGGCGCGGGCCGACATGCGGAGGTGTGCGCGCAACGGGGCATCGGTGGCCAGTCGCGTAGCCGCGGCCACGAGCATATCCGGGCGGTCGGTGGGTACGGCGAGGCCGTTGTGTCCGTGTTGGACGAACTGCCGGGCTGCCGCGTAGTCGAAACCCGCGACGGCGAGCCCGCTGGACATGGCCTCCGTGAGGACGTTGCCAAATGTTTCTGTCAGGCTGGCGTGGATATAAACGTCGGCGGACGCGTAATAACGTCCGATTTCCTCGCGCGAAAAAAAACCGACAAACATACACTCGGGGTGGTCGCGCACCAGTTTGGCCTTTAGTGGCCCCTCGCCGGCGAGCACGAATCGGCAGCGGGGATTGGCCGCCCGCATCGCGGCGAAGCACTCAAACAGCAGCGGATAGTTTTTTTCGGGTGCCATGCGGCCGACGTGGAGCACGACGGGATTTTCGGGGGCCGCATCCCACTTTAGCCGCAGGTCGCCGGAGCGCCGAGCCGGATGAAACTGCCACGTGTCCACGCCGCGAGAAAGGACCGCGACGTTCCGGAAACCTAACGAGTCCAGTTCGGTGCACAGCTCGACGGTGGGCACGAAGGTCCGGGCCGTGCGATTATGGACGCGGCGTAGCCACCAGAGCACTAGGCGATGGAGGCGCGCATAGCCGTAGTGTTTCGTGTAGGCGTGAAAATTCGTGTGAAAACTCGAGGTCACGGGAATGCCGAGCGCGCGCGCTGCAGTGATCGCCGAGGCGCCGAGCGGGCCTTCGGTGACGACGTGGACCAAGTCGGGGCGTTGCGCGCGCCACTGGCGGAGGAGCGTCCGGCCGGCGGGCAGACCGAAGCGGAGCAGCGGGTAGCCGGGCACGGGGAAACCGGGTAGAGGGATCTCGTGGAAATCGGCGTGAGTGGCGCCGGCCACGAGATCAGAGCGGCGTGGCCGATAGACCGTGACGGCGTGTCCTCGGCGACCGAGCTCGCGGGCAATGACGCCAAAGGTCATCGCCACGCCATTAACCTCTGGAGGGAATGTTTCAGTGACGATGGCGAGTTTCACGAAATGGAGGGAGGAGCTTAAAAGACTTCGGAGGCGATAGTTTCGCGCCGAGGATGCAGCGATTCTATGGCGAACACGTGGCGTTTGCGTTACGATCGTGGCAATTCCTGCGCTGGTCGTGAGTCCCCGACGCGGGGTGGGGAGGAATAGGGCCAGGATCGGGTCCGACCGAGTAAGGGCCGCATCTCTCGGTTAACGGTGGACAGAGTCCGGAGAGGAAGAGAGCGGGCGGACTAAGGTCTTTTGCTGTTTCTGCAGGGACTAAAGTCTCGGCCACTTTCTTCGCAGAAACGACGACTCAACGGCAGTGAGCGAAGTGCGCTGGAATCTAAGGCGAAGGCGGTACCGTGCGAGGGGACGCGACAACCGCCGTTTCCAGGACCGGCCGTACGCGCGCGACTTCACCTGATCGTCACCCACGGCGGTTGCACGGCGTGAGCCTGTGACGGAAAACAATCGCTTGATGATGTACTTGAAAAAGTCCTTCTGCGCCCGGTTTCGGTGGTTGGAGTCAGGTTTCGTGCACCGTGTTTTTTGGTGCGGCCGAGCTTGCGGTGGGCACGTCGGGGTCGCGCTTGTTGCGCTTTTCCAAAGCGACTATTTTCAGTCGGCCCAATTGTTGGGCAAGCCGCAGGCCGAGGCGATCGCGACGGAGGGGAGACCATGAAAACCCAACGCGACGTTCTGAGGTGGCAAGTGTTGGCTCTAGCAATTGGCTTGTTCCCGACCGGACGCGTCGCCGCAGCCGAACTCGCCAGTGACTACAGCACTGCCCGGGTGCTCTATGAGGGGCGGCGCTATTCGGAAGCCCAGGAGGTGTTTCGTCGATTGGCCGAAGATCAGCCGGAGAGTGTGGACCTCAACTTTTATCTCGGACGCCTGGCGCTGTGGTTTGATGACGAGGTCGCGGCGTGCAGCTATCTGGAGAAGGCCGCGCGGGCAGCGCCCGACAATGCACGCGTTCAAAACGCATTAGGGGACGCGTTTGGGCTAATGGCGCAGAAGGCGGGGCTACTCGCCAAACTGGGTTGGGCGCGGAAGTGCCTCGCGGCCTACGAACGCGCGGTGACGCTCGACCCCCTGAAACCGGCCTACCGCTGGAGCCTCCTGGGGTTCTACTGCGTCGCCCCGCGTCTCGCCGGAGGCGGACGGGAAAAAGCCGCCGTCCAAGCCGAGGCGATACGGAAGATCGATCCGATGGAGGGACGGATCGCGTGGGCCACGGTGTGCTTGAGCGACAGTCGCCCCGCGGCGGCGTTTGCCCAGTTCGACGATCTGCTCGAGGAGAACGAAAACCATTTTCTCGCGCTTTATCACGTCGGGCGGTGCGCGGCGTTGAGTGGGGAACAGCTGGAGCGCGGCCGAGAGGCGTTACAACGTTGCCTGCAACTCACGCCACCGGGCGGAGATGGCATGCCGACGTTGGCCAGTACGCACCACCGGCTCGGGAATATTTTGGAGAAACTGGGGGAGCGAAACGAGGCGGCAGAACACTATGCGGCCGCGCTCAAAATCCACCCGGACTACCGGGCGGAAAAAGATGCGCTCAGGAACTGACCGCGGACGCGGCTAAACCCAACGTGGTCGTTGAAACGCGGAGGGCGCCGAAGACGCGGAGCAAGCCAAGCGGAAGTGAAACGCCCGGTCGGCGCACCTCGCGGGTGACAACTCCGGGGTGCACCCAGCATGGTTTTCGACTCTGCGCTCTCCGGGTCCTGCGCGCTTCCAACCCCTGTCTGGGCTGAAGTCATCGGTGGGATCGGGCGACGACCGGGCGAATTTTGCAGGCCGCGCTGACTCAGGCCGAGTGGCTAAAAAAAATGACCACGGCCAGTGCCGTGGTCACTCGACTGCGAGGGAGGGTGGGGCCGATCAACGTTCCGCGACCGTGGTATCGGCACCGACGAGGGCGGCTTTCATAGCACGGAAGAAGACGTCGGTGTTGTCCATTGTGCCGGTGAAGTGGGCCGCACCGCGACCGTAGGCGGAGATGGGGATATCGGAGGCGGTGTGGACTGCGCTGGTGCCGTTCACGTGGCCCGTGATGAGGAAATTACCGGCCGTTTTGCGCTCGAGGGGATTGTTCGGGTGTGAGTTGAGGGGCGCGGTGGCGTTGAACGGTTGTTGAGTGTCGCGGATCGGACGGGGGTTGCTCTGCCAGTCTTCGAAGCGGTCAGAACCGCCGGCGTAGCCGATGAGCATCTTGCGGTCGGGATTGGTCGTGGCGGGGTAGCCGTCGGGCTGGATGCCATACACGGGGAAGCCGGCGAGTTCGTAAGTGCCGACGACGGGGATGGCAGAGCCGGGTGCGGGGTCGCGGAGTTGGGCGGCGCCGCCACCGGAGTTGGCGCGAGCATTCAGGCTGGCCTGGGTGACGGTCGAGGCACCGATGATATTGACGCCGGCGCACTCGTGGTCGGCCGTGACCAAGACGAGCGTGTCGGGGTTGGCTGCGGCGAAGGCTTGGGCGCGGGCGATGGCGCGGTCAAACTCGATGGTTTCGAGAATCCAACGGTCGGTATCCATACTGTGGGCCTGCTTGTCGATGGAGGCAGCTTCGACCATGAGCACAAAGCCGGCGGGGTTTTTCGCCAAAATTGGGAGCGCGGCGTCGACCATCTCGTCGAGCATGGGTTGATCGGGGAAGCCGAATTCATTCACGACGGCAGGGCTGCCGCGGCGGCCGTCGATCTTGTCGGCGGCGACATTCATATTTGAGAGCGCGAAGAGACCGAGGAGTTTTCCGGTCGTCGCGGGGAGGGCCTTTAGCTGCGTCGCGTTGGCCGCATAGGCGAAGCCGGCTTTTTGGAAATCGGCGAGGAGATCGCGCGTGGGATCCAAGACACCGGCCGCAACGCCCCAACCGGTGGCGAGTTCGGCAGAGAGGACGTAGTCGGTGGCATTGTTGCGGGCGGAGCCGGCGGTGGTGGAGGGGAGGAACCATTTGCGGCCGCCGCCGAGGAGGACCGTAAGATTAGACTTCACGACCGCCTCGTCGAGGTATTGGTCGCAGATGCCGGTGCCGGCTCCGCGATTCTGGGTGTGGATCGCCTGGGCGGCAGGGGTGGCGTCGAAGACATCGGAGGTCGTGACGATACCGAGCGATTTGCCGAGGGTGCGGGCGAAGTATTCGCCCATGTATTCGATGCGAGGATTGTCGAAGGCATCAAGGGTGTCGTCCGGGAAGACGCCCTCTTGATTGTTGTTGTTTTTATTGCCGCTCACGTAGCACGAGGCACCGGGGGCGGAATCGGTAATGATGGAGTTGAGCGAGGCGGTCTGGATCAGTCCGGTGACTGGAAACGTATCCATCGCGAGCGGCGCGAGAGCCTTACCCTGGCTGACGCCATTGAGGACGATGCGAGCGGCGGTGCGGTGGGCGATGCCCATACCATCGCCGATCATGAGAATGATATTTTTTGTTTTCGGACCGACCGAGGTACCCAGGTTGACGATCTCAAAATTCCCGGTGGCGATCACGGACTGGCCGTTGGGAAGCTGCGTCGCGCTCACGGTGAGGCGGTGGACGCCGGGCGCAAGGTGGCTGTAGGCGCGGAGCGTGGCGACGAGGGTATTGGCCGGTAGTGCCGGCGTGGTGACAGTGGCGCGCACGAGCGTGATCACGCCCGGGACTTCGGAGTTATTAACGTAGAATTTTACTCCAGCGATATTTTGCGCGGCATCAGGGGAAATCGTGGCCTGTAAATCGAAGCGTTGGCCCGGGAGGAAACGCGAGATGTACGGCGGTGAGGGATCTTTAAACGAGAAGAGATCGCTCGGTGGGGTGAGGCGGGAGACGATCGGAGCAGCGGAGACCGCGGAGAACGCAGCAGCCAACATAGTGGCGGCGAGCAGAATGAAGCGTGGATGATTTTGCATGAGGAGAAGGGCGAAATTAATTGGATGAGCGGACGAAAGCAGAAGCGGCCGTGAGCGGCGGGTCAGAGAGCGGATTGGGGGTCGAGCAAAAGACGAACGAAGGAATTGCGGCCGTCGCGTTCGGCGCGCGGACCGAATTCGAGCACGCCGGTCAGAACGAGACGACCAGGCTGCCAAGCCGGAGGCTGCTGAGCCGCATTCGGCGCGATCACGTAGGCGGTATTCGGAGGAGTATCGTCGTTGGTGCAGAGTCCTTGGGTCTCGACGACCACGGGCCAAGCGGCGAGACGGTAGAGACCGGGAGCGCGTTCCTGCTCCCGCACCATGTAGCCCACGAGGCGAACGCGACGGCCGGCGAGCCCGCGAAGTTTTTCAGAATACTCCAGCCCGCGATCTCCGATGGGGCCGTAGAATTCGGCGAACGCGAGGTCGGTAACGTTCTCCGGTGCCGGCGGGAGCGCGGCGGCGGCGGAGGAGGCCTGCAACGAGGAGAGCGCGAGTTTCGATTGAGCCGAGTAGCGTGCCCAGGCGAGAGCCTCAGGCGCAGCGGCTGGACCACGCGGAGGACGCGCGCTAGGTTCAGCAATGAGTTGGACAACGGAAATCGACGTAAGGGCTAGGACGAAAAGATAGCGCATGGAGAGAAATCTAACGGCTGATTGTGGCGCTATCGCGACGGCCTGGTTACTAATGCGTGACGCTTCGGCGGGACGGCCTGACGATTGATTTCTTCTCGCGCTGCGATTTCGCCTTCTGCCAACGAAATTCTATCCACGTGCCCGTAAATAATTCTGCTCGTTCCAGGTCTTCGAACAGAGTCCTCAGCGCGGCATGGGCACGGTCGGGCCGCGCGCGGGTGAAGCGGCGTTTCAGTTCGAGCCACTTCTCCAGAGCAGCCGATCCTAAGAGCCGATCCTCTTCCTCGGCCGCGGCCAGCAAGTCATAAAGTAGTCGAGCTTCGTCCGAACGACTCACGGCACTTCATAAACCTCGACCAAGCTGATGCCGGTCGCGCCACTGACTCCACTGACTTGCACGGTGTAGCTGCCGGGATCAAGGGTCACTAGGACGGCGGAGTCTCTGCTTCCATCCGCCAGTGCGAAGGCCCCGACGGCGGTCGCCGCGGTGCGCACTTCGGCGCTGTTCGTCGTGGAACCCCAGTTATCGTTGGCTAGGATCATTTCGCCGGATGCGTTGAAAATTTCGAGCGTCGGATCGGTCAGGACTCCGGCTACGCCGAAATTGGCGAGACCAGGGCCAACGCCACGGACGAGGAGTTGCCTGGGCTTCGGTCCGGTGACGGAAAATCCGCCGACGTGAACATTCGCGCCGCTGCCTGTCTGTGCACGGCTGGAAATGTTGGGCATGCGGCCGGGCAGCGTGAGACGGTAGACGAGGAGCATGGAATCATTTTCCATGCCGGAGGGGTGCGCGTAAGCGACGCCGTCCTGCAGGCCGCCCTGCGTGATGAAATCGTTGTCGTTGCCGACGAACAAAAAGTAGTCGTTCGGTGCCGACGGATCGAGTGCGGGCACGAGGGTCAAGGCCTCCCACTTTTCGGACAAGTTGTTGTTGTCGTCGGTCGGGCCATTGCGGAGCCCAAACTTGGCGAGCTGGGCGCCGTCGTTAATATCGATAAAATCGGTGCGCCTGGCGGGTGTGATCGAGGAATCGAGCACCCCGGCGGTGGCGATCGGGTTGGCCGGATTATCAAACTTGGTGCCAGCAATATTGGTGGCGCCGGTGAGGTCGTAAATGAGGATCTTGCGATAGGTGGACGTCGCAATCGGGTACGTGTGGCCAAAACCGGCGTCACGAGCGAGAACCAGAAATTGGGTGTTGTTGATCGCGAGGATTTCGCTCTGAGCGCAGACAATCGTCGCCCCAGCGGCGGTACGCGTGGTGGGCAACTGCAAGACGTATTCCCCCTTCAGGGTCGGTGTCGCCGTGGTGATGTCATACGCGACGAGGCGCGTATTAAAACGGTTGAGGCTGGCGCCGCCGGTGCCGCCATCCTGACGGGCGGCGGATTGGAGGAGTGCGAAGAGCGTCTTGCCATCGGGCGCGAGCGTCAGGCCTTCGAAGCCCTGATTGTTTTGGCGGCCGACTGTCGGGTCGAGTGGCGCTGGGGCGGGTTGGCCGGGAGCAGGATTATTGGAAGCGAACGAATCGGCCCCGGCACGTTGCGGGATGAAAGCGGCCGGCGGGCGGATCGCGGCTTGAAGCACGCCAGCGGCGGAGAACTTATAAATGTAGGGACCGTATTCGTCGCTGATGTACAGTGTCCCATCGGGCAAACGCACGATGCCCTCGGCGTCGAGCGAAAGGCGGCCATTGAAGCCTTGGGGCAGCACGGGCAAGGAAGCCGTCGCGCTACGCAGGCCAGCGGCACCAGCGGCGGTGTCCAGAGCCGTGAACGGGGTCCCGTTGGCTTCAGTCAACAAAGTCGTGTCAGCGACGACGATACCAACTTGGTTCTGAGCCGGTGATCCGAGCGATGTCGGATTAAAGGTGATCGCGAGCGTAAAGAAGCGGGCGCGCCAGTTGGTGGTGCCAGGATTATTGTAGCCGCGGTCGGGCTGCATGTAAAACGTTCCGCTGTAGGAACCGGTCGCCGCACGTTTCCAAGAACTCGCGTCGTAGGTGAGCGCAGAGAACGAGCCGAGGGTCTCGCCGAACTTGTCCTTGGCGGCGGCAGGAATCCGACCGACGCCCACCAGACCGTTGTTGATAAAATATTGGCCGTTAATTCCGACGGTCACCGGAGAAGGCTGAGCCGAAACGAGGGGAGCGATCACGGTTGAAACCGTGACCACAAGTGCGAGGAAGCGGGTGAAGGGATTGGGGGAATACATAGATCGAACAGAAAATAACCCTCTTTGGTTACATTGATGCGTCGAAGCGGAAACAGTGAGGTGACATTTCGGACCGCACGGGAAAACAGTCGGAATATTTTTGGGATTACGTTCGCCTGTCCGGCCTGTCCCCGCCGCCGCGCCGTAACGTATGTGTCGAAACTGTGACGGAAGCGTGAAGGTTTGGTCACAGAGGGACTTTCGGATTGCGGGGGAAAGTTGTGACGCGAGGTAGTGGTTGGGATGACTAAACAAAGTTCTGCCCGAGCGTTGCGTGCGCTGATATTTTTCGCCGGAGGCGTGATTGCCCTAGCCCAACAACCCACGGCATTCATTGCTGGCCGGGTGCTCAGCGCCGGGAGCGGAGTGGTGGTTTCGGGAGTCGCCGTGAGCGTTCCCGGCGGTGGTCCGGCGACGGTCACCGATCTCAACGGTCTTTTCCGGCTGGATCGACTGCCAGCCGGAAGCCAGGAGCTGATGCTCTCGAAGGCCGGATTTCAGCCGCTTACGGTGACGGGTGTTTCCACTGTCGACGGTGAAGCCGAAAAGCTTGACGTGGTCCTCACGCCCACCGACGGCGGGATCGTGCGACTCGAGAATTTTTCGGTGAGCGCCGCGGTGTTGCTGAACTCGGGCAGCGGTCTCCTCGTCGAACGCCAGAAGGCCGTCGCGGTCAGCGATTCTATCGGCAGCGATCAGATGAGCCGACTCGGATTCAACGACGCAGCCCAAGCCATGAAGGCCGTGACGGGGGCCTCGGTCGTCGACGGAAAATATGTGTACATCCGCGGGCTAGGTGACCGCTACAGTTCGACCTCCTTGAATGGAGCCGAAGTGCCGAGTGCCGATCCTGACCGCCGCGCGGTGCAGATGGATTTGTTTCCGGCGGAGCTGATCGATGCGATTGTGGTCTCGAAAACGTTTACGCCGGATCGCCCAGGAAATTTCTCTGGGGGCAACGTCGATATCCGCACGAAGTCGCTTCCCGATACGCGCACCTTCGCATTCTCAATCGGGACGAGCTTCAATGCGCAGACGACAGGTGAAGCCATGCTCAGTTATCCGGCCAGCGAGGATTGGCTCGGGCGCGACGGCGGCTCGCGGCAGATCCCCGCGGAGTTGACTGACAAAACGATTCCGGTGCGCAGCACGTCCACGGATGCAGAGATCGGGCGGCTCTCGCGGCTGTTTTCTCCGGTGATGGCCCCCACGCGCACGAACGCGAAACTTAATAGAAAACTCTCCGCAACCTATGGCGACCGCTTCTCGTTTGGTTCCCAGATTGTGGGCGTGATCGCCTCTCTGACGACGGACCACAATTATTCAAGCTACCGCGGCGGTCGGATCGGTCGCAATGAGCTGCAAGGCACGAACAGCAATGCGCTCTCGACGACGGTGAGTCTCGATGACGAACGCGGGAGCGAGGAGACGAGCGCCGGGGCGACCGCAAAGTTTTCGTGGCAATTCAGTCCCGAGCACGAGGTGTCCATCAACGGCCTGTTCAACTCGACCGGTGAAGACGTTGCGCGGGTCCAGCGCGGTCTCTACATTGCCGGCGGCGGTCTCGACAACGATCAGACCTACACGACGCGCACGTTGAAGTTTACGGAGCGAGAGCTGCGTTCGGTGCAGGTCACCGGCCGGCATCTCTTCCCTGCCTGGCGCGGTCTGCTGGTCGAGTGGACTGCGTCCAACGGACGCAACACGCAGGACGAACCGGATACGCGATTCTTCAACAATTCATCACGTGTGATCGGTGGCCAGACTTTCTACGAGTGGGAGACTTCGGGTCTGGTGAACCCTGCGCGCTACTACCGCAAGCTGGAGGAAACCCGCAAGGATTACGGCTTTGATTTCACGCTGCCGTTTCTGACGTGGGACGGACGCGAGGCGAAGCTCAAGTCGGGAGGTTCCTTGGCCCGGATCGAACGCACGTTTCGCGAGCGGCAATATATCTACCGCTCGCTGGGGCGCCGTTTCGACGGCAACCCCGATACATTTTTTCTGCCTGCCAATGTGGGCAACGTGAGCCCGACCACGGGCCGGTTTCTGAACGACACCTTGTTTCTACAGGATACCTCGGCACCCCGTAACAACTACGATGCGGCGATGGATGTCGACGGCTACTACTTCATGGGTGATCTCCCAATCACCGCCAAGTTGCGGGCCATCGCCGGGGCGCGGATCGAGACGACAGATTTGCTCGTCGCGAGCCAAGACAAGACACGCCGGCCCGGCGTGCTCGACCTCCGCGACACGCTGCCCTCGCTGAACGTGGTCTACGAGCTACGGCCGAAAATGAACCTCCGCGCGGCCTATGGCCGCACGCTGGCGCGTCCGAATTTCCGGGAAATGGCGCCGTATGAGACTTTTGAATTCGTCGGTGATTTTGTGTACATCGGCAATCCCGACCTGAAGCGGACCTTGATCGATAACTTCGATCTGCGCTGGGAGTGGTTCACCGGACCCGGCCGCATCGTGGCCGTTAGTGCGTTCTGGAAGAATCTGAAGAATCCCATTGAGAAGGCGATTTTCGCACCGACGGGTCTCATTATTAACCAAGGAGAAATTCAATATCAGAACCCGGAAAAAGGACGGGTTTACGGAGCGGAGTTTGAAATGCGACAGAAGCTCGAGGGGCTCTGGCAACCGCTGAAGAATTTCACGTTCGGCCTGAATCTCACGGTGGTGGAGTCATCGGTGGATATCTCTCCCTCGGAAGTGCGCGTCGCCCGGCTCTACAAGGCGGATGCTCCCACGAAGCGTGCGCTGGCGGGACAATCGAACCATTTGGTCAATGGTGACCTCAGCTATGCGAATCCGCGCACGCGTACGTCGGCGAGTATCTACTACAATCTTTTTGGCGAGCGCCTCTCGTTGGTCAGTCCGCCCGGGACCCCGGATATCTTCGAACAGCCCGCCGCTGAACTGGATTTCATTTTTTCCCAAAAAATCGGCGCGCGCTGGAAGGCCGGTTTCTCGGCGAAGAACCTCCTGAACTCTGAGGAGCAAGCCCTCCAGACGTTTCGTGGTGTGGACTATGTCCGCTACGCGCGCACCCGGGGTAGCTCCTATTCGCTCAGCCTCGGCTACGGCTTCTAAGCCCCGCCCTACGAACCCTTTTCCGTTCAGCCAAACCCAACAACAACATACGCATGAAACGCTCCGTTCTCCTCAATTCACTCCTCGCGCTCCTCGTGGCGCCGGCGGGTCTGTTTGCCGCCGATGTGGTGGTAACCTCTGCCATTACAACGAACACCACCTGGACCCGGTCCAACGTGTACATTCTCGACACCAAGGTTTTTGTCGAAGCAGGGGCCTTGCTCACGATCGAGCCCGGCACGGTCATTAAGGGCCGCGCGAAGGCGAATCCCTCCGACGCGACCGCACTCGTGATCGCCCGTGGCGCGCGCATCAATGCAAACGGCACCGCCGCGGCACCGATCATCTTCACGGCCGAGTCCGACAACCTGAGTATCACCACGCCGAATCTCACCGAGTCCGACCGCGGCCTCTGGGGCGGCGTCGTGCTGCTGGGTCGGGCCCGTCTCAATACCGTTAGCGGCCAGGGTAACGTCGAAGGCATCGCCACGAGCGATGCTCGCGGTATCTACGGTGGCACCGACGACGATGACAACTCGGGTGTCTTCCGCTACGTGCAGATCAAGCACAGCAGTGCTATCGTGTCGGCGAACGTGGAACTCAACGCCCTGACGCTGGGCGGTGTGGGCCGTGGCACGGTGATCGAATACGTCGATGCCTATGCGGCCAACGACGACGGCTTCGAATTCTTTGGCGGCACGGTGAACACGAAGTATCTCATCAGCTCGTTCAACGACGACGACAACTATGACTGGGACGAAGGTTTCCGCGGCAAGGGCCAGTTCTGGTTCGCAATCGGTGCAACCGACAAGGGCAATCAAGCCATGGAGATGGACGGCGGCACGACGCCCGAGGACGGCCAGCCCTACGCGATTCCGGAGCTCTATAATCTGACCCTCATCGGTTCCGGCGCGACGTCGGCCAATACCGGCAGCAACGGCCTCATCTTCCGCGATAACACAGGCGGCAAGCTCTACAATTCGATCATTCACGACTACCGCACTTACGCGGTTCGTATTGAGACCGAGAGCGCGCAATCGCAGGACAGCGCCAAGCGCCTCGCGGCCGGCGACCTCGCCATCACGAATAATATTTTCGGCACGTTCGGCGCGGGCACCGGTGATGCCCAGCTCTTTATCAGCCCGAACGCCACGACCGGTGGCGCGGCGCCCGCTTCGAATTACACGGCGGAACACATCAAGGCGGGCAATCGGATCAATACCGATCCCCGTCTCACCGGCATCAGCCGCGCTCGGAACAAAGGCCTCGATCCCCGTCCCGCGGTGGGCAGCCCCGCACTCACCGGCGCCAAGTCGGCTCCGTCGGACGGTTTCTTCGCACAGACGGACTATGTCGGTGCATTTAAGAACACTAACTGGGCGAAGGGCTGGAGCGCCATTTCGCAGCTCGGTTATCTGACCGATGCCGACGCGACGGTCGTCGACGAGCCCGTGGTGCTGGGTTCCCCGAGTAAGCTGCTGAATATCTCGACCCTGACCACGCTCAATGCCGACGGCCTGGTTTCTGCGGGTTTTGTCATCGGTGGCACGCAGGCGCAAACGGTGTTGATCCGTGCGATTGGGCCCGGTCTCACGCAGCTCGGCGTGCCCGGCGTGCTGGCCGATCCGACGATGGAACTTTTCTCGGGTCAGACCGTGATTGGGAGCAATGACGACTGGGCCGGCGCCCAAGTCACGACCCTAGGTGCCAAGGTCGGCGCGTTTGCGCTGCCGGCGGCGAGCAAGGATTCCGTGATCGTGAAGACCCTGCAGCCCGGTAACTATACCGTGCAAATCAAAGGCAAGGGCGCAGCCGGTGCCGTGATCGTCGAAGTCTACGAGGTCGACTGAGTTTGATTACGAAGCGACGGCGTTAGTCGCAAAGTCGTTTTAGTGAGCACTAGAGAAGGGCGGGTCTTTGACCCGCCCTTTTTCGTATCCGGATGGAGCGATGCCATTGCGCGGATTCGCGCTGGAGCGGACTGAAGTCATACGAACGTCCTTTGAACTCTGGACCTTTCGGTCGCCGCGAGCCCCAGCGGCTGGACGAATCACCACGCGCTGGCGCTCGCGGCTACCCGGTAAATCACAGTCTGCATATTTTGGGAGATTGGTATCAGCGCTGCTTTGCGCCGAGTGTTGGGTGAGGTCACGGTGGAAGGGTTTGGGGTCAACGGTGAGTGCGCCACGAAAATGTAACATGCCCGGTGTTGGCTTAGCACACACGGGTCTCACGTTGAACTTGATGTCTCCGCCCGCGTCCGCTGCCCAACAGCTTGTTCACAATTTCGTCGCTGCGGCGCTTTGTGGGGTAGTGACGATTGCCTATGCCGGTAGTTTTGGTGGGCTCGTTTTCGGAGGACCCTTGGAACCGTTCGTCGGTCGGGCGGTGATCGCCGCCCTCGTGAGCAGCGTTATCGTTCTGCCCATGCTCGCGTGGCGGAGTTCGTTCTTCTTCAGTCTGGGAGGGCCTGATTCGAATCCAGCCGCAATCTTGGCGTTCAGCCTTGCGGCAGTGACGAGTGAGATTCTTCAAGGGACCAAAGCGGCGCCGAGCCAATTGGTGCCGACCGCGTTGATGGTGCTTTTTTTCTCGGCGACGGCATGTGGTCTCATCCTCTTTGCGCTAGGGAAACTCGGTTGGGGGCGCTATGTCCGATACATCCCACACCCTGTTTTCGGTGGCTTTCTGGCTGGCACCGGCTTCCTGCTCGTGGCCGGTTCATGGAAAATGTTGAGCGGGCAAGCGTTGACGTTGGGGAATCTTGGGGTCCTAGCCGACCTGCATCCGTTGGCGTGGAGCACCGTGGTAATCGTGGCGGTGGCATTGCTGGTTTTGACCCGCATGTTTCGACATTTCCTGACGATACCGCTCATTATCGTGGGTGCGATGGTGCTTTTTCACGGCGCGCGATGGGCGTGGGGCATTGATCTCGAGGCCGCCCGACAGGCGGGCCTGCTGCTGGCTCCGCTGCACGCGGGCGATTGGACTCATGTCGGCAATTTTCCCTACGCCGAAGTCAGGTGGGATTTGTTGATACTGCACGCCAAGGATTTTGCGGCCATGACGATGGTCGCGGTCATCACGATTTTGTTAAACACGACGAGTCTTGAATTGGCGACCAATGTCGAGGGTAACGCCGACCAGGAACTCAAGGCGCTCGGTTTGGCCAACATACTGGTCGGACTTTCGGGGGGAATGGTGGCGGTGAATTCGTTTAACCGGAGCATGCTAAATCTGAAGGCGGGGGCCAATTCACGCTGGTCCGCGCGGTTTTGTGCGCTCGTTGTTTTGGGGGTGGTGCTCCTCGCGCCGGGCTTGATCGGTTGGATGCCCAAGCCGGTTCTCACCGGGCTGATCCTCTTTCTCGGTCTTGGTCTGCTCATGACGTGGGTCCTCGAATCGCGCCTGAAAATGCCGTTGAGCGACTACCTGATCGTGCTGGCGATTCTCGGGATGGTGGCCACCAGCGGTATGGTGCACGGCGTGGTGTTTGGCTTGGTGACCGCCTGCATCAGCTTTGTTTTTACGCTCAGCAAGAGCCCGGCGGTCCGCAATCGTTTCTCACTGCTTGATCGCCGTTCCAATGTGGAGCGACCGGCGCAGCAGGGCGAAATCCTGCGAACTCGAGGCAGCGCGATGCGGGGCTTTGCGCTGCAAGGGTCTTTGTTTTTCGGTACCACGAGCCGGTTATTGGACGAAGTGCGGGCCGTCCTGAGTGAAACCCGATTCGTCTTGCTCGATTTCCGGCTAGTTCACGGGGTCGACGGATCTTCGACGGTAGCGCTCAAGAAGTTGCAGACGCTTTGCGTCGACGAGGGAATCACGCTCATTTTATCAGGCATGTCGACCTCGGTTGAATCGCTCCTCAGGCTAGGCGGAGTCGAAGCCGATGGCGCCAAACTACGGACGTTTCCGGATATCGATCATGCCCTTGAATGGTGTGAGGATCAGCTGATTGCCGCGGCGATTCCTCATGCCGAAGTGGTGGCCGCCCTCGCGGGTATTCTCAGCGCCGAAGAAGTCACTTACCTCCTGGCGCATTTTGAGCGGGTGGACGTGGCCCAGGATGCGCCCTTGATCAAGCAGGGCGAGTCCAGTGACTCGATGTTCATTATCGAACAGGGTCGCGTGAGCGTCTATCTGCGGCTCGGCGAAGGCGCGGATGGAGAGGGGCGGCGGCTGCGGTTGCGCACCTTCACACTCGGTACCGTGGTCGGGGAGATGGGTCTGTATACGGGAGCGCCGCGCACCGCGGATGTCGTAGCCGATGAGCCGACCCGTGCGATCAAATTGAGTGGTGCCCAAGTGGCGGCGTTGGAGAAACGGATGCCGGACCTTGCGAATAAGCTGCACCGATTTGTGGTGCGCAGTCTGGCGCAACGCTTGGCGGGCGCCAATGCCCAGCTGAACGTACTTTCGTAGGCCGCTCGAGGTAGGCCAGCGGGTTACCGCGACTCTATTTTATACTTAACTCTGCCAACGCCAGCAACGCGCGCACGCGCGGTTTCCGCCACGTATCCGGATTTCCCTCACGGTCCGCTTCGGCGAGCACGGCCGTCACGAAAGCGCGGGCTTCGGCTTTCCCCTCGCGGGATTCACCGCCGAGCGCCCAGCCTTGAGCGAGAGCGAGTGCCTCCTCCGCGCGTTCCAGCGGCGGGAGCGTTTTGAGGAAGACGGCCGCCTCTGAAAGGCGCGCGGCCGCGCGGGCGACGTCGGTACAGTCGCGCCACGCGGTGGCTACGCGGGTAAGCTCGGTGACTTTCCAAGGGCCGGCGATCTGTTGCGCGAGGGCTTCCGCACGGGCGAGCAGCTCGACGGCCTTATCTTTTTTCCCGCAATGGTACGCGGCCACAGCTACGTCGCGGTAGGCGGCACCGTCGCTCCAGCCCGGCTTCTTGGGCAAAAGCAGTTCGGCTTGGGCAAGCAGGGTCGCCGCGTCCTCGGGATTGCCGCGTGCGTGGAGGGTTCGCGCGGTGTCCGCGAGCGCGGTGGCTTTTTGGCGATACGTGCCGTAGCGGCGATTTTCCTCAATCGTTCCGGCGAGTTCCCGCGCCTTGGAGATTTCGCCGGCGCGGTTGAGTTCGGCGACCACCGCTTGCAAGGCCGAGGCTTTTTCTTCGGTGTCGGGCACAGTGTGGGCGAGGGCAATCGCCGCATCGAACTTACCCCTCCGCGCGTAGGCAACGGCAAGGAGGTGGGCGACGCGGGCCTTGCGCCAGTCGGTGGTGAGGGCCTTGGCGGTCTGGGCATCGAGGGCGAGTTGCTCCGCTTCGTTGCTGCGCAGGTCGGGCAGGTGAGCGGCGAGTTCGAGCAGCACCATGGCTTGGCGGCCCGGAGGCAGTTGGGCCGCAGCGGCGCGCGCTCCGGCGCTATCACCGCGCCGGGCGAGAAAGGACGCCACGTCGTGGAGCAATTCTTCCCGCAGGGTTGCGTCGGGGGCGGCGTGGGCGAGCGCAAGGGCGGTGTCGATACCGGCACTGGCTCTGGTGCTGGCACCGGCGACCGGAGGCACAGCGATCAAAAGGAGGGCTGCCAGGAGAGAGGAAAGTGGACGGACGAATCTCATGGGTTTCGTTTGGTGCGACCGCCCGATGGGTCAAGCCGTGGTCACGGCTGGATGAGGAAAGTCACCGGACCGTAACACTAGGCAGGGGGATGATTGGTTTCGGGGTGGGGGCGTGGACGGCTTGGCGACTGGCCAAATACGGCGATTGGGAAACGCCGCTCCGTCGGATACGGTTACGAGGGGAAAGCTAGACCCAATCCCCTTCAAAATGAGCTTCACCGGATTGGAGGTAGGAGCCCGCTTGCGGGCGATTTTTACGGCGTGAATCACCTGCAAGCAGGCGCGCCCTACCTCCGAACCAGCTCATCGCCAGAGATCGGTCACTCTTTGCCGACGGCAGCTTTCGGCGGGCGGCGCGTCTCGAGCGGGAGTGTCTCCAGGAGTTCGTTCGCGCGGCCTTCGCGTTTGCGGAGCGTGAAGGCGTCGTAGACGCGGTTGGTCGCGGTACGCGCTTCGTAGCGCAGCTCGCCGCCGTCGACCGTGATGATCTGGAAGAGCTGCGTATCCTCCGCGGTGCGCACGGCCCACGCGTCGGACATAAGATCATACATTTTTGGACCGCTCACGGAGACGACGTAAACGGTACCGACTGCGGGGTCGTAGACTTGGTTGTAACCCTTGGCGGCGTTGATAGCGCCAACCCGGGCTCGACCGGCCATATCGCCGCTGCGCGCGTAGGTGTGGTCGTGACCGGTGAGCACGAGATCGACTTTGAACTCGTCGATGAGCGGCTTCCACAGTGCGCGCAGCTTCGGGTTATCGCGGTCGTTGGCGGGCGAAAATATTGGATGGTGAAACGTGAGGACCGTCCAGCGCTGTGGGTTTTTCTCCAATACCGCGCGCAACCACGGGACCTGCTCCTCCTGCAGTCGGTTCGAATCGAGCGAGATGATGCGCGTGCCCTGATAGTCGAACCAGTAGCAGGTCTCGGCGAGCTCCGCAGGGCCGTGCTCCGGCAACGTGAACTGCGGGCGCCATTGCAGGCTGAGCGCGCGCGGGGCGTTGGCGTCTTTTTCGTCGAGCTTGGCAAACTCGTGGTTCCCAGGTGTGGGCACGACAGGGATCGTGGCGTTGACCCACGCAGGCGCGCCGTGCCACTCGCCCCACTGGCCGTCCCGGTGCGCGTTGTTGATGAGATCGCCGGCATGGAGCGTGAAGGCCGCGCGCGGGGCCTCGCGAAACGCCTCGCGGAAGACGCGTGACCAGTGCGTCCGGATGTCGTTCTGCGCGTCACCGAAATAGACGAACGTAAATTTCTTCGCATCGCGACTCGCCGTGCGGAAGTGGAACCACTCGCTGAAATTCACGCCGTCGCCCACGCGGTAGGCGTAGAGCGTCTCGGGCGTGAGTCCGGTGAACTCTGCGGAGTGATAGTGCGCCTCGCTGAGATCGGTCGTGAGCGGCTCGGTGCGCGCGGTCACGGATTCTCCCTTGAGTGTGCGGCCCGCTTCGTTGGCGACGGCAAACTCCGCGACGGCGCGGGTGATCGTCGTATCCGTGCGCCAGGTGACGGCCTGCGTCGTCGCGGGATCGCCGCGCCACGTAAGCACGATGCGGTCGGGTAGGGGGCGCGGAGCGTAGGCGAGTTTGTCAGCGTAGAATGCGGGCGGAACGTGCGGATGGCCTTCGTGCGCCGAGAGTGGCAGCGCGAGGAGCGTGAGGAATGGGAGCGTGTGGTGGATGCGTTTCATGGGACGGAAGGTAGATGTTACTTGGACATGACGTAGTCCACGGTGAACTGATGCTCGGCCGGGTCGGCGACGTAACTCATGGTTTCAACGAGCTGGCGCTTCGTGGTGTCGAACGTGATGACGCGGACTTTATTTTCCGCCGGGATAAAACGATAGAGCCGCAGTGGGCCCGACGAGGTGTAGTCGGAGAGCAGTGAGTGGACGAAGTTTCCCATGCTGCCCTGCGCGGCGATGCGCATTGCGGTGGTCCGGCTCTGGTCGCCGGAGAAGACGAAGGCGAGGTTGGCGTGCCGCGAGTAGAGTTTCGCCCACATTTGCGCGGGGCTATTGCCGCGTTTGCCGTGGACCTTGACCCAGGTCATGCGTCCCTTGGGGTCTTTAAAAAAACCGTCGTCAGCGGTTGGCTTGTTCAACGGGCCCAAATCCATGTGGGTGCTGACGAGTGCACGGCGCTCCGCATATTTCGTCAGAATGCCACTGGCCCACGCGAGCACATCGTCAGGAGCGTTGCACTCAAGGTTGAGGTGCACGAAGTCGAGCCCGGCCGCGGTGAAAAGCTGGTAGCTGTTGGCATTATTGGCGGAGACGTGCTGGTCCGGTCGGTCGTGCGTGTAGGCACCGCCATACCACGAGAAAGCTCGGAAGCGTTCTGCCGGGAAGAACCGCTGGAAGAGCGTGGCGTCGCCGTTGTTCTTCATGTCGTGATTACCGACGACGAGGCCGTAGGGCACGACACCGTGCAGGCGGTCGAGACACTCGCGCGCCAGCTGCCACTGCTCCTCGTTGTCGATGTCCACGATATCGCCGACGTGGGAGACGAAGACGATGTTTTGCTCGCGGACGTTTTCCGCGATCCAACGGGTGTGGTTTTGGAAAACAGGATTGGTCAGCGGATCTGTGCTCTGCGGCGTGCTCTTGGTCGCACGGCCGCGGTAGCCCTGGGTGTCGGGGATGACGACGATGGTGAAGGCGCCGCGCGGCGGCGCATCGAGTGCGGCGCCGCGGAGAGAAACGCCGAGGGCGAACAGGGTGGCGACGAGGGCGCGGGCGAACGTCAGGCGAAGGTGATTCACAGGTCGAGCGTGACACCGAAGTTCACGGAGAAATCGTAGTAGCGGATGGCGTTCGGATTCGAGGCATTGCCCTGGAAGGAAATTTTCGGCGCGTCGGTAAGGTTCTTCGCGCTGGCGTAGGTGGAGAGACGTTTGCTCCACCGGTATTTCGAGGAAAAATCCAGGGTGGCGCGTTCCTTTTCGAACACGTCCAGCGTGCGGCGGGCTCCGACCGAGCTAAGGTAGTCTCCCCGGGTGTTGTAAAAGAGTCGGAGGTCGAGGCCGCGGTGGACGTAGGAGACGTTGAAGTTACCCGTGACTTTGGCGGTGCCGATGAACGTGAGCGCATCGGTTGGGCGCGTGGGATACTTTCCCTCGGAGCTGAGCCACGTATAGTTGGTGCCGAAGCCGAGGCCGCTGAACGCGCCCGGCAGGAAACTGAGACGCTGTTGCCACTCGACTTCGACTCCGCTGACTTTGCCGCCTTTGCCCATCTCTTGGCGCGTGAGGCGATAGCCGGCGTATTCGCCGTCCACCACGGTCGAAGCGGTGCTGAAATAAAACCCGGCGATGGATTTCCGAAACGCACCGACGGAGATCACCCCGAGGGGCTTCAGGTAGTATTCGGCGCTGAGGTCGAAATTATCCGACGTGGTGACCTTCAGATCCGGATTACCGTCGGTGATGGTGCGCGCCTCGTCGTCGATCCGGCGGGTGGGGAGCATGGCCGCGGGACTGGGACGGGCGACGGTGCGATTGGCGGAGAGGCGCAGCACGACGTTGGGTGCGAGGCCGTAGTTGAAGTGCACGCCGGGGAGCACGTTGGTGTAGCTCGTGGAATTTTCCACGATGGTGGATTTCGTGAGGATGCCGCGCGGCGTGGTAAGCTGGCGGGCTTTGCCGGTGTAGGCGGTGCGCTCGGCGCGCGCGCCGGTCACGACGTTGAGTCGACCGAAGGTCGCGCTACCCATCAGATACGTCGCATAGATGTCCTCCGTGGAACTCTTGCGGTTGGATTCGATAAGGATGGCCGAGGCGTTGTCGTTACGCGTGTATTCAGAGTTCCGTGCGTAGAAGGCCTCGAGGAATTTCGCGATGTTGGGTTGCACAGACGGGAACACGACGCGGCTGCCGCCCTCATGGAAGAAGCGGTCGTTGACGTAGATCTCGGACATGGCGGCGGCGGACTGCGGGCCGGTGTAGGTCCAGTTGCCGAGTGCGGGATCGCCGCCGAAGACCCAGCTACGGAGCTTGGCGCGCGCGCCGGTCTTGAGGCTCGCTTTGAACGGCAGCTCGTCGAGCTCACGCCGAGCGTTGAAGTCGAAGGTGTATTCCTGATCGCGCGAGGGGTGCTGGTTGCGAGCGATGCTGGTGTGGACGAATTTCGTCGGATCGTTGAGGTTCACCCCATTGTCCACGCGGAAGAGAGGAAACTCGCGCACGGTGCGGTCGTAGGAAAGATCGACGCCATTGGCAGAAAAGACGGGCGTGAAGGTCTGCGTGTATTGGTTGGTTGCACGGTTGTAGCTGACCTTCGAGTCGATGGTCCAGCGGTCGAATTTGTTTTCCATGCCGCCGGCAATCTGGCCGCTGACGCTGATGGGTTCGCGGAAAGAGCGGCTGGTATCGACGCGCCCATTACGGGAGTTCGCGGAATTAGGCGTAATGTTGATGCGTGCGCCGGGGCGGTAGACGGCCAGGTAATCCTCGAGCGAGCGCGAGTCATTGCTGAAGATGCCGCGGACCCAGAGGACAGTTCGCTCGCTGAGTTTGTAATCGACGCTGCCGGTGTACTTGAGCTTCCACGAATCGTCCTCGATACGGTCCTGCAAAGTGTAGGTGGCGATGTTGAAATTATCCGCGGTATCGACGGTGTAACTGATGCTCGAAGTATGGTAACCGCGGTCGGAGCGGTAGTGGTTGATCGACTGATAAACGCCGAGGCGCCCCTCGGGGCCGTAGCGGTCGGCGTATTCGATATTGAGCTGCTTGTCCCAGTTTTGCTGCTGGTTGTTGTAGGCCCCGCCGAGGTTGAATTTGAAGAGACGCTCGGAGAGATCGAAGGCGCGCTTGGAGACGAGGTTGATGCTGCCGCCGATCGCGTCGCCCTCCATGTCGGGCGTGACGGATTTCATGAGCTCGATGCGCGAGAGGCTCTCGGCCGGGTAACCACTCACGCCGTCGGAGCGGTCATTGTTGGTGTTGCCGATGCGCACGCCATCGAAGGTAATCGAGTTAAACTCCGAGGAGAGGCCGCGAATATTGGGGCGCACGGGCTGGTGGGTGCTGATTTCGAGGTAGAGGCCGGGCATCGATTGGAGCACCTCACCGACTTCGCCGAGGCGGGAATTGGCGAGCGCATCAAGGGAGGCGACCTTGCGGATGTTCTCGGAGTTTTTCTGAAAATTCAGCGCCTGCGACTGACCCTCCGCTTGGGCGGTGACCATGAGTTTCTCCATAGCGATAATTTCGGAGGCGAGGCGCAGAGTGAGCGGCGCAGTCATGCCCGCGAGGACGGTGACGGGAAACTCCTTCGCATCGGTGCCGGCAGAGTCGACCCGCAGGCGGTAGTCGCCCGCTGCGAGGGCGCCGAAGAGGAAATTGCCTTGGCTGTCAGTGATCGCAGTGCGCGTGGTGCCCACGAGCGACAAGCGCGCGCCTTGGACGAAATTACCCGTGGCTTCGTTGAGGACAACGCCCCGCAAGGAGGCCGTCGCAACGGACTGCGCGTGCGCCGGAGTGAGCAAACCGATTAGGCCAGCGAGCCCGGCGAGGCGCAGATAACGAAAGAGGGAGAGGGTCATATGAGTGGAGTGGTGGTGCCGTGGCTTCTATTTTTTCTCGATGGCGAACCAGTCGCGTTTCTCGGCGCGCTCGTTGATGAAGGTCAGGTCCAAGCGGAGGCCGTCGATATCGAGGACGACAGAGCCGAGTTCGTTGAACGAGACGCACATCGCGCGGTGGTCGAGCGCCGGGGGTTTGGTCTTGGAGCCGGCGGAGCCGGCGCTGCCGCTAACGACGGAGACTTCGCCGGCGTGGGGGGCGCGGCCGCGGGGTTTGCGATAAACGCCATCTCCGTCAGCACGGCCGTTGCCCGGCTGTTTCACGTGGACGGCGGGATCGAAGGTCGCGCTCTTCCCGTAGTGGCCGTCGACGAAAAAGGAGCGCTCGTAGACGTGCGAGTGTCCCGTGAGCACCACGTCGACGCCGCCGGCCTCGAGGATCGGGAGGAAATTTTGCCGCATGTCGACGAGGCGGCCCTCGCGGTCGGAATCGTGCGTGCCCTTCGAGTAGGTCGGATGATGGAAGAACGCGATGATCCAGTCGCGCGCGGTCGCCGCGATATCCGCCTTGAGCCACTGGGCCATGGCGCCGTTGGGCGCACGGTCGCTGTCGTGCGAGTCCAGGCACACGAAGTGAATATTCGCGTAGTCGAACGAGTAGTACGCCTCCGTGCCCGAGGCAACGCCACCGGCCTGACCCCGCGTGGGCAGCGTGAAAATATCGTAGTAGGTGCCTGATTGGGTAATCGAGTTGGCACTGTGGCCGTCGTGATTGCCTAGGGCGGGCCAGAGGGGGGAGGTGCGGAGCGTTTCGGGGTAAACTTCGAAGAGCGCTTTTTGGTAATCGGCATCGGTGCCATCAGGGTAGGCGTTGTCGCCGAGCATAAGCCAGAGGTCGACTGCGCGGTTGGCGTTGAACGTGTGGAAGGCGTCGCGTACCGCGAGCTGGCCGGAGCCCTTGGTGCCGGGATCACCGAGCACCCAGACCCGCGTCGGACTGGCTGGCCCAGTCAGCGGCGGCGTGGTGAACGCATAGACCGGCACCCGCAAGACCTTGCCATCGCCATCTTTGTTTTCCGCGGAACCCATGACCGAATAAAAGTAGCGCCGGCCGGGCAGCAGTTCACTGAGTTGCACGATGTGCTCGGTGCCGATGCCGAAGGCTTTGGTGGTCTCGGTCAACGCGTCGGCGGCGAGCCCATAGCGGACAAACGAGCCCTCGGTGGTGTCGGTGCGCCAGCGGACGACGAGGCTGGTGGGTGTGGCACTTTGCAAATATGGGCCGCGCAGGATGGTCGTGGCGGCGGGCAGGACGGGTGCTGCGAATAGGAGCGCGGCGAGCAGCGGGAGACAGTGGAAGCGCATGGAGACGGGCGTGCGGAAACGCGTCGAGTGGATGAGACAAAAAGGCCGGTCTCGGAAGACCGGCCTGGGAGCGAAAAGCTCAGAAGCGATACGTGACGCCGGTCGTGGCACGCATGCCGTGCATCGTGTAGTCCTCG
>Ga0209550_10000071_pt1 | contig 75172 bp, 62 predicted proteins | sample LauGreSuBDMM15SN_2_FD_187567 | JGI IMG/M metagenome (GOLD analysis project Ga0209550, IMG submission 187567) | Freshwater lake microbial communities from Lake Michigan, USA - Su13.BD.MM15.SN (SPAdes) (version 5) | ecosystem: Environmental > Aquatic > Freshwater > Lake | place: Lake Michigan... | reverse complement strand
ACATACTATTTGATCATTCTACTATTACTACCTCGGATTCTACTTGTGATACTAACACTTTTACTACCAACGACCACAACTTCGATGCCAACTTCGATGCCAACTTCGATGCCAACTTCGATGCCAACTTCGATGATCTTTAAACATTTTATATAAACCTATTTAAATACTTTTCTTTTTATTTTTACAATGCAAGTTTGTGATTTTCCTCAAGGTCGATATGGTAATGCTTTTTTTCGTTATTTAGCAAGTTCTCTTTTTTGTATTTTGTATGGTGCAGAAAGAATATACGATGAAACTATGTGCGATACTGTATTTTCTGATTATGATTTTATTCAATGGTCCAATTGCGTTCTAAATGGCGATATACAGATTATGGATTTATCAAAGAAATATTTATTCAGAGGCTATTATCAACACGATGCGATATTTTTGAAATACAAATCTCAATTAATTGATTATATATGTCTACATAAGGATGACCTATTAATTACAGACGGATATAAACCAGGGGGAACCGGAATATATCATTATACAGTTGCACAATATCAGGCAATTGATTTGTTGAGTACTATATCCAATATCCCAAAACACGATATAGTTGTTCATTTAAGACTTGAAGACTTTGTGTATGTTAATCAAGTATTACACCCACACTGTATTGCCGCAGTTTTGGATAAGTTCTCTGAAAAAACAATTTGTTTAGTATTAAATGCACCAACGACTGCATTTGAACATCGTTATATTAATTATTTTCGATCTAAATATACTATAGTATGCGAATCCAATGATCCTATAACTGATTATCATATTATAAAAAATGCGAAAACCATAGTATGTTCTCGTTCAACGATGTGCTGGGCTGCCACTTTGTTTTCGGATACTTTAGAGACTGTTTACTTTCCAAATTATAATAATCAAAATCATCCACACGAAACATTTAAAACTCCCATTCAAAATACCGTGCTATATGATATTCAGTTTGCTAGTGAACACGAAATAAATGTATTTTTTGATAATAATCAGTAGAAAATTACAAGGTTGGGTTTAGTGTAAAATATGCACATTTCTAAATTGTTGCAGAAAATTGCAATTCCTACACGGTGCGTCTTTAGACGCACCTTTAGGATTGGTGGTTTCTGTTTGATAACTAAAGTTATCAAGCAGAAAATTGAAATGCTTCTTTTATGTATACCATATAACAATTAATTATCAATTATTTATTATAAACCCGATTAATTTTCGATTTCTTTAAATCTATTTAAATCAATAATATATAATGTCTTCTCAAAAAGAATCAATCGAATGCTGCATCTGTATGGACGCTATTAACTTTGCAACGAACAACTGCATTACGCCGTGTGGACACACATTTTGCTTTCAATGTTTAGCTAAAGCACTTGAAAAAAACAATACGTGCCCTTGCTGCCGCGCGGTTCTCATGGAAGAAGAAGAAAAAGCAGATGATTATGATGAAACAATATGGAGCGAGTTTTCAGATGATATCGAAGACGACGAAGAAACATTAAGCGAAGATGAAGTGTTATCTGGATTTCGTATGTTTCATCAAAGACTTGCAGGAGAAGAAGTAGAACAATATGATGAGGTAAGCAATAGCGATGAAAATGCAACCGATATGGATGAAGAAGACGGCGAACCTTTAGCTGAAGTAGAAGATATTACTGCGAAACTACAGAGCCGTGGAATTACAATGATCGATTTAGTTGCTATGATTACTGGTCGCAAAAGTACAAAAATTGCAAAACATACAAATCGATTTATCAATGCATTTGAAAACATAATAGAAATAGCTATGATTGATTGCGACAGGGAAGCTAAAGAATCAATACACAGATCACAACAAAATGGCGGACCTCTTGTTCAAATTAGCGAATAAAAAATTATTTACATAAATATTTATTTTGTAGTATTGTTATTTGTATTTCATATATTTTGTATTTTATATTTTGTAAAATTATATAACCATATTTTTTTATTGAAATAGCATAATAACCTGATGTTCGTCATATACATAGACTTTTGGAAATGTTATGGTAGGTTCTCGAAATGTTATATTAAACGTTATGTTATGTCTAGGAAATTCTAGCAAAATACGCCGATTTTTGTTTTGTAATGCTTTTATAGAAAACTTCATAAACCGGCAACTGGAATATACAACCAACATAAACAGCAATAGAGTTTGCATTATTGTTATTAAATTATTTATACGAATAAAAATACTTGAATCTATTTGTTTTTTATATGGTTTCAATTTTATGCAGTTGATCTATATAATACATAATGCAATCTTATCCCGAAGAGCAACTTTATCGTGAAATACAAATACTCTGCATTCTACTTCGCTAAATATCTCAATATTTTTGTCGCATTTTATATGCGCCAAATATTTTAGGGATTTTGTATACACCGTATATTCATATATCCCGTCTGCTATAGTTTTATCAAATACGAGTCCCTTATACGTTTGCAATACATTACTATTGGTATAACACATATGTACCAATTCACAAGATGTTTGTGTTTTTCGAATAGCCTTCATTGTATCATTGATATAACACATTTTGGGAGAACTTGTCCATCTTTCGACAAAATCCACCATTTCCTTAGTTTGTATATATCCTAGTAAAGGCCATAAATAAATCTGGTTTAGTAAATCCACTAATCGCCTTATAGGACTTGTAAAATGAACATAGTTCTCTATAAGCATAACCGAATGTGTATATTTCTCTCCTTCTTTAAATGCGCTATACTCCGAACATATATGATTATTGAAATTGTATAACATTCTTTCTGTATCTATGTCTAGTATTTTTGATTCAACCAATGGCTCGCTTGATTTTGATTCAGAAACATACCCCTTTGCTAACCTAAAAATGCCGACTTTGTGTTTGTATAAGAATGTTCCGATTTCTTGATTCATTTTAACCATCCAATATGCAACTACTTCGTGGCTGTCCGTAATATTTTGGTCTAAACGGCGTGTTATATCAAATATGGTTTTGTATCTAGGATTGCGCAGTAAATTAGCAGCTTCATACCGGTAGTTTTTTTTGACAATGATTTTCGTATGTTTAAATGAAATTATTGGAGAACCATCTTTGCAAACTACATAATCCATTGCTATAGCAAATCTTTCGCGTTTTTCGATTAAACTGCACAAGTTCTCTGATAAATCGGGAGGAAGCATCGGTATTTTTCTTGTAGGCAAATAAATAGTAGAAACTCTGTCGCCATAATTCGTCCATCCATCCATTTCTTGAAGCCATACCAATACATTGGCTATATAGACGGATATTCTGATTGAACCATCCGGGTTCTCTGTAATACTCATTGCATCATCATAATCAGTAGTAGTATCATTGTCAATGCTAAATATGTATTCACTAGTTCGACCTTCTATTGGGTATTTTTGTGTTATAGAATGAATTGCGGTTGATTCATCGGTTTCAGAGAACTTAGTCTTAATATAGTTAGTGTATTTAGACATTGACGTATTTAGACCCTTGCAACATAATTGATATTTTTCGAATGCGTCGTATATATCAACTGATCCAATTGTTTCTGTAAGTTCTCCTAAAGGGTGTTTGTTATGCCAATGTACATATTTGAATAGCACATATTTGTTGGTTATATGCTTAGATAGTTCAAGTTTTATCTCATATGGAACCAAGAATGCGGGTAAATTACGGTTGTGCGGAATGCATTTGTATAGCAGGCGTTTTTTGTTTTCGGTTCGACCGTACGTTTTTCCGTCGGCTATTATCAAAACCCCCGGAAATATTTTCCCAAGTTCTCTCAATGGAGAATGTAATAGCGTCATTTCATTGTTTTTATTGAAATGAAAACTATCCCCGTGAAATAATTTGTATTGCAATGGATGGAAATTCTTGGGCAAAGTCTCAGATAAACCTACCGGCCCGGGACGAGCGAAGACTAACTGCGCGCCTTGGTTAGCAACAGTCCATTGTAAATATTCTCGGTCTTCAATTTGTATTGTAAAGTTCATTTTTTGGTATTACAATATAAATATAATTTATCGTAGATTTCAATTTTATTATAGATATATTGTATATTAATTACAATAAAATGCCGCGTAAAACTCGAAAACACAAAGGTGGAAACAAAAAAACCCGCAAAAACAAAAGCCGGGAACAAAATCAAACGCTTTTAGTAAAACACAAATCGATATTTCAATCAAAAAAACAATGTGAAAATGCATCTGTAAAATGCAATGTTATAGATACACAATATACCGGAAAACTTAACCAAACTTGGAAAACATGTATTAATATGAATGGTATTAATAACCATATTTTTTATTTAACTCCTAACAATGTTATTATAAAAAGCGTTGATACCATTCAAGTACCAGAGTTTGTTGTAAAATGTCTTGATAAAACCGGAAATGGAGAACCAAATGCTAGCAAAATTATGATAGAAGATATGCATATTTCTGCATTTTTGTATATTTGTGGCGATTGGTATGCCATAATGAGACTATTTAATAAAGTTATGATGACCGACTATTTAGCTGACACGGAGGGCAATCGAGTATTTTTTAAATTGTCAAATATACTTGTAGATGTAGATACTAAAAATCCAGAAAAAAATGGAAATAGTGTAATAACTATACCATATGGTTCTTATGAAATATTTAATAAATCAAATATCACAGAAACAAGTAATCGTACTCCTATGAATATAGAAACAAGTAATAGCCCTACTATAAATATAACAAAGGGTTTTGTAAATATAAATAAAAAAAGCTTGGTTAGAGGTCAAATTGTTTTTACTGTATTACAAAGATTTAGACAACAAAAATTACTCGCAAATGATGCAAAACAAATAGTTGCGATTGATGCGGTGGCAACTGGGGCAGCGAATGCGTTTGATTTATTCTGATGATTTGGTTTATGATTTTTTAGGTATTTATACCAGTAAAGATTTACACACTTTCTAACATACGTACCCGTTGTTTCAATCCTTGTTGAAAACATTCAATTCTATAAGGCTGGCTATATTTTGTTAAGTTTATAGATTCGTGTATAGCAGATTCCATTGTGTCCAAATCCGCGCACTCATTATGCTTTAGTATAATATACTTTACCTCCTCGAGAACATGGTTGTCCGAAGCGGCTTTCCAGTTTTGTTCTCTCCATTTTATAACAAAATGATTAGCTGCATACCACGATATCCCTAATATATAAAATATCATATAAACGGTAAATACACTATAAAACATTGTTAGTGTTGGAGAAGTTTTTAGATAATTGAAATAAACAATTGTCATTTCATTGAGTAGGTTCGTCATCGTTGTCAAATACTGTGTGATTATATGGCTATTGTAAACATATAATCACTTATTTCAATTTTATGCTTTCAATGACCTAAAATTGGGCAAATCTAGCGATGCAAAACTATATACAAATACAAAACCGGAAAATATTGCAGTTAATCCATTGATTGCGATCAGTTTATCAGGTATTTCACCATATTCCGATAGTGATGTATTTATGAGTTCTACTGATTTAGAGAACATATAAACGGAACCAAACAAACACGAAGATAAAACAATAGAATTATACATTTTTGTGGTTGGTACTATAGAGTTAAATGGTCATTTTTATGTTCTTTATATAAAACAAAATAAACCCAAAACTATATCAGATATATCCAATACACATATACCACAACTATTACAAACAAAATGCCGCCTAAGTTTTACAAAAAAAAGACAACCAATAAATTATCATCTCCTTCATCCTCATATAGCGATATTCGAGGAGAACATACAGACGCCATATATTTAGTTATAGTAGAATCTCCGTCTAAATGCGCTAAAATAGAAAGTTATTTAGGCTCAAATTATCGTTGTATTGCAAGCAAGGGACATATTCGTGCTATAGATGGTATTAAAAACATTGATACTAAAAACGGCTATGCCATCAAGTTCTCCATTATCGATGAAAAAAAGGACCATATAACATTTATGCGCAATTGTATTTCCGGATTCTCCAAACAAAACATCATATTAGCTACAGATGATGATCGCGAGGGAGAAGGAATAGCGTGGCATATATGCGACCTTTTTGATCTACCCATTGAAACCACTCGGCGGATTCTATTTCACGAAATAACTAAACCTGCGCTACTAAAAGCAATAGAAAATCCAGTATTGCTAAATATGGATTTAGTTAGAGCACAACACGCGCGCCAAGTTCTCGATATTTTAGTCGGATACAAGGTTTCGCCATTTTTATGGAAACATATCCACAACAATAAAACGAATGGATTGTCTGCGGGCCGGTGTCAAACCCCTGCACTCAGATTGGTATACGAAAATGATAGATTAGTTTCGACGGGAGATATAGAAACAAAATACAAAACAACCGGTCTATTCTTTGGTAAAAACATAACTTTTCAATTAAACCGAGATTTACTAAATACTTCCGAAATCCGCGAGTTCTTGGAATTATCCAAAACATTTAGCCATAAATTATCTATTGCAAAATCCAAGGAAAGTATCCGAAAACCGCCTAAACCTTTTAATACATCCGCACTTTTACAAACGGCAAGCAATGTTCTCCATATGTCTCCAAAAGAAACGATGAATGTATGTCAACAACTGTATCAAGCAGGTCATATAACATATATGAGAACGGAGAACACGAAATATTCGGCGGATTTTTTGCCTAAAGTTCGCACATTTATTTTGGAAAAATGGGAGAAGGAAGAATATTTAGGCGATTTCGAAAATATCCTAAATAAGGATGAAACAAATCCCCACGAAGCAATTCGCGTAACTCATATAGAACACCCATTTATAGTCGGATTAGAAGGGAAACTACATACACTTTATAAACTCATTTGGCGAAACACAGTGGAGAGTTGTATGGCTCCTGCTAAATATAATTGCACGGCGGTTTCTATAAGTTCTCCTAAAGATGCGTGTTATACAAATGTTGTGGAAGTTCCCGTATTTTTAGGATGGAAAATAGTCGGAGAACCCGGGGGTAATGTCGCGGGGGTGGTGGCAGGGGGGGCCTTCGGCCCCGGGCCGGTAGGTTTGACCGTAGAAGAACAAAATACCGGCGCCGGGTTATTGTTTTTTTTCCAATCGCTAAATACTAAAACCCCAGTTGTGTATAACAAAATAGAAAGTATTGTGGCAGTTTCTCATAGACATTCTCATTATACGGAATCTAGTCTTATCCAAAAACTGGAAGATTTAGGAATAGGACGACCGTCCACTTTTGCAACTATTGTAGATACTATACAAGAACGCGGATATGTCAAAAGACAAGATGTGGAAGGAATTGTAATAGATTGTACGGAGTTTATTTTGAGAGAACATACTTTAGAATCAACTGCTAAATCCAAAATATTCGGCCAAGAGAAAAACAAATTGGTATTGCAACCCATCGGTTTAGCAACCGTCGAGTTTTTGATCGACCATTTTCAACCACTATTCAATTATGATTATACAAAACAAATGGAAGAGGATTTAGAAAAAGTATCGGAGGCTGATTGGCAAACCATTTGCGCTAAATGCGAGAACTTGATAAAAACTTTGGCCAAACCGGTTTCAAAAATGACTAAACCAGTATATTTAGTAAGTTCTTGCGATGGCTCAGTGCAATACGAATTATGTTTCCATCAATATGGAACATCTCTAAAACGGATCAGTGAAAATGGAGAACCCGAATACAAGAAGGTCAACCCCAAAATAAAAATAGATATAGAATTGGCTAAATCGGGGAAATATATTGCCGAAGACTTATTGGAAATACAAAATGACAATTTAGGAAAATATGAGGACGACGATGTATTTGTAAAAACGGGCAAATATGGGCCATACATTCAATGTGGAACCAAAACAGTTAGTACAAAGTCTTTAGGTAAATCCATAGATTCTATTACTTTAGAAGATGCTGTTGCATTACTAAATCCAGAAGCGTGTGGCGATAGATCTAGTGAAAATCCAGGGACTCAGTCCAGGGCGCCTCCTGCGCCCAAAAACCCCAATATATTAAGAATCTTAAATAGTGATATCAGTATTCGTAAGGGTAAATATGACGCATATATTTATTATATGCCCGCCGATGCAAAGAAACCCGAGTTTTTTCAATTGGGAAAAATGAAAACGAAATACGCAAATATGGACACCGATGAGTTGATAAAATGGATTGGAGAGACATACAATGTATGTGTGTCTTATCAAAATAAATGACCAAACCGCTCGGTAAAATATGCATATATCTTATATTACAGTATCTAGGAGGTATGGGTAAATTAAAAAATCTTGCGCAAAAATGGAACGGCGGAGAATTGCCGTCAGATTGCCTTTCCTATTTGAGTTATGTAGCCACATTTATTGTATTCATTATATCTGGTATAGCTATATACACACAGGCAACGTCTTTATTGGGGGTTTTATTATTATATTTGATAAATGCTATATATTCCATTTTATTTATAAAGGACCTCGTGGTGTCGGAAAAGTTGAATACTGCAGGTATAATAGCATTTGTATTGATTGCGACTATAGGACTAAATATTGCCTCATCCACTATGGTTATTTTGACCTTCCGCAAATTGCACGCAACATATTTGAAAACTAATGAAAATATTGATTTGTCCGATAAATCCCGCAACGTAATCAGTTTATATTTGACATTGTGGATAGCAACGATTATAATGTTGTGGGTTCTCTTTATATTTTATTTCATTGAACCCATTTCTCAACCATTTTTCGATTATCAGTTTATCGGACGAGAACTTAGTCCAATATTTGTATTTGCAGGGTTTGTTATAAAGGTCGTATTTTCATTAGCATCATTAGGTATATCCGGATATATGGTTTATTTGGCAAAAATATTTTCCGATGTAAAATCAAAAATGTTGGATTAGTGTGTATATACTAATGGGTCTACTACCTCCCATCCGCCACAATTAGTATTATTTATAAAAACTCGTATAAATAATAATAAGCTGTTCTCTATACAATATAAATATGAAGTTTTATGAAACACATTATGAAGAATATATACATTCCATAGACCAATATAATATTCACCCCGAAATGATTGCAACATATGACCGATTTCCTAAATTACTTTCCCAGTTTGGTAATATCATTATGTATGGCCCCCCAGGTTCAGGCAAATATTCACAGGTTCTCTATTTCTTGAAAAAATATTCCCCTAGTGAATTAAAATACGATAAAAAGATAACTTGCCAAACTGATAAAGTTGAGTATATTTATCATATAAGTGATATTCATTATGAGGTAGATATGGCTCTATTAGGATGCAACTCGAAAATATTATGGCACGAATTATTTTTGCAAATAGTGGATATTGTTTCAGTAAAAACCGAGAAAATCGGCATTATTGTTTGTAAAAACTTTCATTTGATTCATAATGAACTCCTGGAAATATTCTATAGCTATATCCAACACTATAATCATCCGACTGCAAATATACAAATCCGGTTTATTATTATTTCGGAACACGTGAGTTTTATTCCTAAAAATATAATTCAAGCGTGTAAACTTATTGCTGTTAGGAGACCGGAAAAACATAAATACATTGATCGCATTGTAGATTCAGATGAACGTATGCGTATTTTGGACAATAGGGTATCATCGTTTTTACACCGGATTCATCCATATCCATTGCCGTTCTTATTACGTAATATGGAAAATGGGTCGAGGTCGACGCAAGCTTCGACCACTCTATCATCTGCTAAACCTAAATCGGAATGCGACCAAATTAAATCCGCATCTAAACGGAAAATAAAAAACATATTGGAATGTTTGGACCCAGAATATATAATGAATATTAAAGAAACGGAATCGTTCTCCTTAATGAGCGACGGATCAGAAATACCTAAGGACAATTTCAATACAATTTGCAATAATATTATTCAAGAATTGTTGCAATACAACACTCTTTCATTTACTCAATTCAGGGATACTATATACGATATTTTAGTGTATAACCTAGATATTCCGGAATGTTTATGGTATGTTATTTCCTATTTTATTCAGCGCAATATTTTCACGGAAAATGAAATAGACGGTATTATGGAGAAAATGTATGTATTTCTGAAACAATACAATAATAACTATAGACCAATTTATCACTTAGAAAGTATATTCTTTTACATTATAACAATTATTCAAAATAAAAGTGCTAAATGAACCGAGAACGTGCTTTGCGTATATTAGATATACAGGTGGGCTATAAATTATCCGATGACATTATCAAAAAACATTATCGGTTAAAAGCATTGCAATATCATCCAGATAAAAACAGCGACTCGAGGGCGGGGGACCGGTTCCTGGAAATAAAAGAGGCATATGACTATTTATTGAACTATCACGTTTCCGGTAGCGGGTTATACGGGCTAGACCCAGATGAATCCAATAGCTATAGCTCCATTTTGAAAATATTTTTGAAAGGTGTGTGGAAAGGCGAAAAAAATGGCGAGTTGTTCTCCGTTATAATAGAGAACATTGTAGGTTGTTGCGAGGCGAAAATGTTGGAAGTATTGGAAAAATTGGATAATGATACATTAATAAAAATCCACGATGTTTTTTCTAAATATAGAACTGCTTTTCATTATTCTGAGGGATTTTTGAAATATGTTGAACAGGTTCTCTCAAATAAAATAAAAAACGACAATTGTATTATACTGAATCCATCTATAGATGATTTATTTGACTGTAATTTGTATAAAATTACGGAGAACGGATGCATGTATATTATCCCTTTATGGCATCACGAATTGGTATATGACAATAGTGGATGCGACTTGTATGTCCGGTGCAATCCCATTTTAGTCGATAATATTTCTATAGATTCGGAGAATAATATACACTATTTTGCTAAATATTCTATTGCGGACATTTTTGGCCGGGAAACAATAGATATTTTGATTGGTTTGCGCAAGTTCTCCATTTTTGTTTCTGAATTGTATATAAAACCAATGCAAATTGTTGTATTACACGGCTGTGGTATTCCACGGATATGTAATGATAATGTGTATAATTTTTCTAAACGGGGAGACATACACGTGTATGTAGAATTGTTTGTATGATACAAGTATAATGAACTTAAACAATGTTTATCAATATTTATTAATAAATATAAATAATATAATATGGAAAACCAGGATTTAAGTTCATTAAATGAATTATGTTATAACTGTATTCAAACACCGCATAATTATTTTAGAATTACACAAGAATTAATTGAAACAAAAAGAAAACTTATTTTATTGGAAGAACGATTGAATAAAATAGAAGAAAAAAATAAGGAAACTCATACAAACACGTCGATTATGTATTACGATTCTAAATCAATAAATCAAAAACCGGAAACAGTAATAGATAATGACACCTCTGGACCTTAATTTATGAATGTACAAATTCCGAGGCTTATTTACGCAAAGCAAAGCTTAAGGAGGAATTAATGTGTGATGGATGATGAAATCATTCATCAGAAAATTGCAATTCCTACACGGTGCGTCTTTAGACGGACCTTTTAGGATTGGTGATTTCTGCAAACCACCTTTGGTGGTTTGCAGAAAATTGAAATACTTTTTTTATAATTAGTCTATGGTATAGTTTATTCGAACTGATTATTCAAAGCAATTTTATTCAAACTTTATTCAAAAGCTATTTTATTCAAACTACTATTCAAAATGCCTTCAAGTCTCAATTTATTTATCCGTATTCCCAAGGGATTTTCAGAACAAGACGTATTTGACGCAATTAACCGAATGGATATTTGCAAAATCATTGATGTCGTCATTAAAAAAGGTAAGACAAATAACAATGCTATTATTATGATCGATTATTGGTATAAAGGAACACGTCATATCCGCGATACTCTGATGAACGGCGGGCCGATTTCTGTTATAGTTGGTTCACATATGCTACTAGCATATGAGTTCAAATCTAAACCAAGGGTTGAATCTGCTAAAGTGCAGCCTGATGAGGACACGGTAGTGGTAGATGAATTTGGTCGCGATATTCCCAGAAAAAGCAATACAGTTCTTCGAGCCGATGCCCCGGCGTTCAAACCAGCTCTTCGAGCAGACGCACCTGCATTCGTTCCTATTGCAACTCTGAAAAGCGGTGCAGTAAAAATCGCACCGGCTCTAATCGATATCAATCAACGCCTGAACGAGTTCGCGGTGGATGCATTTATTCGGCAATATGAACAGGAATGCTTAGCCAATCTAAAGAAAATGAACGAACAATGCGCTATCGCGCCCGGGGCGCCGATTAAAGCTAGTAAACCACCCGCCGATGATTTAGAAGAGGGAGAACTAATGGAAATCGTGCAAAAACTCGATACTCGATTCATCGAGAAGCCTATCAGTCATGTCAATATTTCTAAAAACAAAAAGGTTCAAGCAGATTGCATCCACATGTCAGCAGTAATGAAACGCAAGGTTAAGTTCAGTTTACCAACAAACAAATAAAAATAAATTATTCGTATTAATTGTTTTGTTAATATATTTATGATGTATTTTATATTTATCCGTATGCCACATTAATTGTATTTATATGCTTGCTATTCTATTATATTTCTCGTATGCTTATGTATTTCTCGTATGCTTTTATATTTATTCGTATGCTTTTTTTTGTAAAAATATTTTACAAAAACATAAATATACCAAATATATATACTTATTAAGTATAATCTATACCAACTCGATGGAACTTATTGTTGCATTGTCAAAAAATGGTGTTATCGGAAATAATAATCAAATACCTTGGCATATACCTGAAGACTTGATCAGATTCAAACATATGACCCAAAATAACATCATTATTATGGGCAGAAAAACATATGAGAGTTTTACTAATGGACCATTAAAAGATCGCATACATATAGTACTATCTAGAAACCCGAGTGAAACATCTGTATTACCAAACGTTTTTTTCGTAAATATGGAGAACTTGCTAGAAACTATTGAACATTATATTAAAACAAAAACAAAAAAGGTTTTTGTTATTGGAGGAAAAGAGATATACGACTTGTTGATTGAATTATGTGCAACAGTTCATATTACACTTGTTGATATGGAGCCGGAGCCGGAAGGAGATACCAAGTTTTCATATAGTCTGGATTATTTTTTGGAAAAATACACGTTATTTTATGAAAGCGAAAAATTAATATCTAAAAAACATAATGTGCAATACACATATTACACATTCAACCAGAAATAAAAAATGAGATATATTTAGTACATTTCTTTTATTGCGCTAAATATATAACAAAAACTATGGATGCAATTATGGAACAAAATACGGACATAAATATAACTGTTGTTGAGAACGCCGGAATCATTGATACTCCCTCTAAAACAACAATAAACACAGAAAATCCTAAACCAAATGACGCAAAATATAGGTCAATAAAAATTGACACACCTACAGATGTGATTATGGAAGATATAGGTATCAAACTTAGAGGTACTATTGACATAGAACCAAATGATTCATTTAAGATATCAAATAAACGTATAATACCAAAACAACGAGAACCGCAACCAGAACCAGTAAAAATGCGTTCTTGTGGAACTTGGTTTGATGAATGCTTTGATTGCTGTTGTATGCCCATACAATGTATGGCAAGTTCTTGTCGGTTCTGTTCCGATTGTTGCAGTGAAATAGTACCAAGAATGAGACCTGTTTATTTTTTTATTATATATCTATTTACGGGAGAACTAAATATAGAAGCAGTTGAATACAAGGAATATTTCAACATCAAAACTGCATCGGATGACCAAGTCAATGTTCCTGAAATACTAATAACTACAGCATCCATTATTTTTGAGTTATACAAAACTATGATTGGTAGTTTTTTAACCGTTTTTACGTCACAGAGATGCGGACAGCAAACCTGTACTATATTGGAGAACATTGTACCTAAAAATGATTTGGAACTAGCCGGAATAATTTGTAATTTTTTGATGGCAACCACACTTATTATTGAATACATTTTCGAAATAATGCGCGAGGCGTATTTGATTAAATACTTGAAATATGATAAAACATTGGCGAACAATGGAGAACATATTGCCGAATTGTTTGAACTCTCAGATAAAAATATTTTTGAAAAGCTAATACCTCTTTATATTATTTATATTCGATTTAGCTACGTTGTTCTCTTAGTATATTTTGTAAATGTCTCTTTAAGTGCAGTCATTGTTTCTACCAATTATTATGACAATACATCTATATTTAGTTTTGTTACTAACGCCTTGTTTATTATTTATAAAATATACAATGTAATAGAAATAACGAGTTATAGAGGTAATTATTTTTATTCAGCTTATAAAAAGAAAAACATTCACTATAACTCAATAAAACCGCAATACATAATAAAATCTAGCTGCGATAAAAATGCAGTAGAAGAAACTTTGAGTTATACAGAACAACGTTCGGCTAAACAAGAAAACATTGTCATCGATATAGCAGATCCTTTGTCCAAATCTACGAATAAAGTGGCCGAAAACACTGAAATAACTCCAATAGTACTACCATCTTGTCTAAACAACAATACAGTTGATATTTCATCTTCTAAAGAAGAATCCAATGCTGAAAAACAATCTATCGACGATCTATGGTTGGAATTCAAAAACAACAATTTTAGGTTTCCAAAAAAACTTGAATCGGCAACTAAAGACTCTAGTGAGTATAGTATCCAAAAAGAAAAAGAAGAAGCGCTCAGACAATTTTATGAAAACAACTATATAGATAAGAAAACCTATAGAAAAACCGCTTTGTATCTACGTAAATCGGCATATGGAGATGTAGATCTGAGTGAGGCATAGAATATTTTACAAACGCATATAAACAGTTCTCTTCTATATATGTATCTAGACTACACTAAACAAATTATTACGAATGAACACTTATACGATGATTTTTTCTATTATGATGGCATTGGGTATTTCACTAAGTTCCGGGTTTTTGAATAAAATCCAATTGAAATATACCAAGTATATTATGGGTTCTCCGGATGTTTCAGACGAAATCAAGCAAGCAACACGCGAAATGTTAATGGAAAATTATCAGCCGTGGTTAAAAAACCAGTACAAATCATTTATCCGACAAAATGCAAAGAAAATGAACAAATTCTACGTAAAAGAACTATACCAATATGCTATATGTGGATTATTGGATAGTTTACAAGCGTATAATGGTTCAGTAGGTTTGCATAAATATGCCGCTAAGTTTGTCCACGGACAAATGTATAAGGGAATGAACGAATTAGCAATTATGAAACCATTGAAAATACACGAAGCCCGTAGGGGTATACGCGTACCGACCCCCCGGTTAGTTCCATACGATGAATATTGGATGTTTGATAAACTCAATAGAGATGGTATTGCAGACAACACTACTCCTCAAATTATCGCAAATATAAAGGAAATACTGGATAGTTCTCCCGGAGAATATCGCAGGTTATTTTATTTGAGATACGACTATAATACATTGGGAGTTATTCGCACAATTGCTGAACTATGTCAGATGGAATCGTATAGCGATGAAACATATCGGAAAAAAATGCGAACTGTTATACAATACATAACAACTAGACTGATGACTGAATATATGACATAGAACTATTTGATTTACCTTTATGTATCGAGAGGACAAATATAATTGATATATTCATATAAAAATATATCTATTAGCATAAATAACAATATCAATAATATAAATACCGATAATATACTACAGGGGATGTTTTATAAGTATAATCAGGAAAACAAAGCCATCTATGTATCTCCCATATCGGCTAATTATGGATATATATTGCCTATAAAATTCCAACTATTGAGTGGTAATACATTTACATTTATTTATAGACAGAAACCTAGTTGTGAGATGTTTATTGCACCTATTTCACTGCGTAAGCAATTTCAAAAACTTTTGTATCTTATAAAAAATACGATAAAAAACTTAAAGAGCATTTGAGAAATAAGCGTTCGCGAAGTTATATTGATATTACAGAAATACCCGGGGGATCAATCGGATTAAAAAAATCGCGAAGTTATCAAGATCTACGAAAATATAAAGGTTTTGAAAGATGTTCAGGCGCGTTTTTAAATGATATGGAGGAAAATAATGAGGACGGAGTTCAAATAAGTTTAGACGGACTAAGCAAAATAATGAAAATATTCGATATACAACCATCTGATACGAATTGTAATAGCAAATTAGAACCAATTGCTGATTATTTTTTTGGGGCATCATCGGAAGACTTTATGTATGATGATCAATGAATAGACATAGAGACATTAGACAAAAAAAGTATTTGAATAATGAAAATGTTAATAATGAAAATGTTTAAAAGATTTTCATTATTTGTTTGCTTACAAAAAAAACATACAAATGCACAGCACGATTATATACAATATTATACAGTTATTTTTTATTTTATTACCTACAGGTTTACTTATCACGTTTGCACCTTCTTCTTAACTACTTTCTTGACTACTGGTTTAGGTTCTTCTGATGTAGGCGCTTCATCTACTTGCACTGGTACTGCTGGTACTGATGCAGGTGCTGCTTTTTTAATAACCTTCTTAACGACTGGTTTAGCAACTTCTTCTTTTTGTTCTGGTTCTACGTCAGGTTCTGGCTCAGGTTCTTTGACTTGTTCCGTTTTTACAGCTGGTGCTTCATCATCGCTATCTTCGACATGTGTTGATATTGGCACCGCTTTTGCAACAACCGGTACAACTTGTGGTTCATCGTCAACCACATCATCTTCTAATTTTTGGGTATCAATAATGGTGCGCTCTTCTTGAGACAATTTGATATGGCACTTTCCAAAGACGCTGACAATTTCACGAGGCTTGACAATACCTTGAACCAACTTCCAAGTGAGACCCCATCCCTTGCCTCCAATCCAAATGCCGCCACATTGGAGTACACAAGCAATTTGCGATTGTTTAGGAACAAAATCGACAGGAGTTAAATGAGCTTGTTCGCAAGGGAAGATGAGTTCGGATTTAGTATTGTATAGTTCGACATTCCATTTTCCATCGTAATATGGAACTTTAGCACGAATAGAAGGAGGCTTGGTTAAATCCATCTTCTTGGTATCCTTGTTCCTAGAATATTTGAGGAAAGGGAAGAATGTATGCTTGCAAACTGCCAAAGCCATTTCTTCCCCCCACCATAATTCGGAATTGGCGACTGCATCTTTCAAGATTTGCGTTTCAAACTCCTTGAGTTTTTGTAAGAAATCGCAAACAGATTTGTTTGAATATTCTTCATTTGGAAATTGTAGAGATAAACTGTACTTACCATCACTTTCACCAGTCTTTTCGTCGACGAAGTCAGTTATACCCCAAGTCATTAATAGGGGAGTTGAAATATGCAATGATCGATTCGTTTGCTTACTAATCATACTGATAGATTTTCCACCGCGGTCATTGACCTTTGGTGCCATATATTTGATTTGGGAAGGAACCCATTCAGAAGTTTCGATAACAACAGGCTTTGACATTTTGATTTGATAGTTGATTTGAGAGTAGTTAATTTTAGAGAGAATACTAAGAGATATACGAGTTATATGATATACTTAGTGGTATGTCTTTAAATCAATTTTCTAATAACACTTTTCAAATAACTTGGATTTGTATATTGGCTGCATTTTTAGGTATAAAAAGTATTTGAAAAAATCGATGTCAATGTTGTATTATAGAATTATTGGTATTAGTGTTAGTGTTCTAGGTCCTACTCTGCAATAAAAAAAATAATATCTCGAACAAAGTTATATAAAACTATTTCGTGTCATATACTAAGATGACGAACGCAATGTCTAAGCCAATTATGCAAACCGATGATATAGAAATTCTCATATCAAAATATACAAAAGGCGAACTTTCCATAAAATCTTGTAAATTACCAGATTTGAAAGCATTTGCGAGATACTACAAACTGCGCATAACTGGATCAAAACCCGAATTGATTGAACGTATTGAAACTCATTTCAATAAAAGCAAAAAAGCGGCAGTTATTCAGGCTGTTTTCAGAGGATATTTAGTCAGGTTCTCTATAAAACTAAGGGGATGCGCATTGAAAAAGAGAACTATGTGCGTCAACGACAGTGATTTTTATACATTAGACCCACTTGACGAAATAGAATACAATGATTTCTATAGCTATGTCGATAAAGGGGGGTTTATTTATGGATTTAGTGTAAGTTCTCTTATTTCATTATTTAAAAGGAAGGGACATATAACAAACCCGTATAATAGGGAGAAGTTGGATTTCAAAACAATGAATGAAATCTTTTTATTGTACAAATTGAATAATATACTATATCCAAGTGCAGTAGTAGTTGCAGAAAAACCCGCGGTTAACCAAGTAGTGCAGGTCGCTTCGCTCCCGGGGCCGGCTTCGCCGGCCCAACCGGTAGCTAGTTCAGCAGCCGGAACGATAGTAGACCCTATAGAAATCAATGTTTCTGATATTACACCTGTTCCACTTACTATTCCCAATCCAGTGCACATACCTGTACCGGTACCTGTCTCTATACCTAACCCGGTACCTGTTGTAGAAAATAATACACAGGTTCTCGTTAATACTCCTCAACAATCTGAATTAAGAGAACGTATGAATGCCATACAATCTCGTTCTACAGAAGAACGTTTAAGAGAACTCTTTATGGAAATAGATCAATTAGGTAATTATACGAGTGCATCGTGGTTTTCGGATTTAAATGACCGTGGATTAGTCAGTTTTTTCCGGTATTTATACGATATTTGGATGTATAGAGGACAACTTGCTAGGCAAACAAAAATCCGTATATGTTCTCTACAAGACCCATTTACTGGTTTTACAAATTTGCAATCGACAGAATTAGACGAATTGCGAAAACATTGTCTTCACGTTATGGAACATATGGTATATACTGGTGTTGATATAGAATATCAGCGGATCGGAACATTACACGTTCTCTCTGCATTGACACTAGTATCTTTACCTGCAAGACAAGCTATGTATTGGTTATACGAGGGTTTATTATATTAGTATTTTATAGTGTACAGTTATCGGTATGGTTTTGTAATAGTATAATTGTACTATTACAACCAAAACAAACATTTTATTGCAGTTTGAAAAATATTTAGGAGAACCTTGTTTTTATTATTATTTTTTAGAAAATACCGTATTGCAAATCAATAAACGTTTAGCAACTTATTTTTGTGTTTTTTATTTTTTCAAAAACCCGAATTATTTAGGAAAAACAAAAATACCCAATTAATAATTCTTTAGGACAGCGTATTTCGGTTCCCAAATTGATATAATAAATACTATTGCGTTAAATGACTTAAAAAAGAAGCATATTATAGTATATACTTCCAAAGAAATGGTAAGACAAACAAAGCAAGCCCCTGCCCCAGCTGTATCTACTCCTGCTCCTGCCCCTGTTGTTGAAAATGTTGTTGTTGAGGCCAAGGTCCCTAAGGTCGCCAAGGTTGCCAAGAAGGCAGCTGAGCCAAAGGAATCTAAGGAGTCCAAGGTTGTTGCCGCCCCAGCACCTGCTCCCGTTGCAGTTGCCCCCGTTGTTGAACCAGTTGCCGCCGAGGTTCCCGAGGTTGTTGAAAACGCAACTACTTCCAAGCTTTCCGAGTTTGGCGCCAAGATCCAACAGGCAACTAACCTCCTCTCTACCCTCAAGTCCGATTTCAAGGCCCTTGAGAAGTCTATTGCCCGCGATTTGAAGGCTGCCCAGAAATCATCTGGTCGAAAGCGAAAGGTTTCTAACGTCAACCGTCAACCATCTGGTTTTGCCAAGCCCACCAGAATCAGCGACGAGCTTGCCAGATTCCTTGGTAAGCCAGTTGGAACTGAACTCGCCCGTACCGGTGTGAGTAAGGAAATCAACACTTACATCCGCACCAACAATCTTCAGGACAAGACCAATGGTCGTCTTATCCACCCAGATACTAAGCTCGCCAGCCTTCTTAACATCAAGAACGGTGAAGAGTTGACCTATTTCAACCTCCAGAGATATATGAAGCATCACTTCATCAAGGAATCCGTTGCAACTGCCTAAATAGTATATAGTATGTATATTTTATAAAATCATAAAATAAAATAAAGAGTTAACTGCATGTTATATTAAACCAACGAAGAATTATACCATAAAAGTCTAAAACCACAAAACTATATAAATACTACAACACAAGTAGTATTTATACTATGTCATCCACTACATCATCTGATTTCGAAGTTTACGTAGAGCGTACTGAATTACAACTAGAAGAAAAAATCAAATACTTTGTTGAAAAATATTCGCCTAAATTATGCATATTGACACCCTGTTTTGGCGGTATATGCTACGTAAATTATATAGATTGTTTGATAAAAACACTTACCCTGTTCAGACATTTTAAGTTTGATATAGACGTTCTTTTCTGCAAAAACGACAGTTTAGTATCTAGAGCCCGTAATAATTTGATAGCTAAAGCGATGAGCAATCCTAAAACAACTCATATGATATTCATCGATAATGATATTACTTGGAACCCGGTAGATATAATAAAACTAGTTATTGCAGAAAAACCAATTATCGGCGGTGCATATCCGCTAAAGTCATACAAATGGGACAAATTAACTAATCCGGCTACTATACAGGGTTTCATTGACAAAAGAAATAACAGTATTCTAAAAGATATGATATCCGAAACCGAAATGGTTATGTTTAATGCGGTTAATTACAACGTAAATTATTTAAGCAACAATTTGCATGTTGAAGGCAATATTGCTAAAATCCGGCATTTGGCAACCGGGTTTATGATGATTCAAAGAAATGTTATAGAAAAAATGTTTAAAGCATTCCCTTCAACCAAGTTTGTTGATGATATTAATTTCTTGGAACCTCACGAGAACGAATTTGCATATGCACTTTTTGACTGTGGAGTGGAAGATGGACACTATTTCTCAGAAGACTGGATGTTTTGTGAAAGATGGAACAAAATGGGCGGAAGCATTTATTTAGATGTCACTATTAATTTGGTTCATAGTGGAATAGAAGACTATAAGGGATCATATGTGTCTACTATTTTATAAAATATTTGTATTATGCGTTTATGTTTTATAAATAAATTGGATTTATAAATAAATGAATTATTCATTCAACGAAACACATCACACACCATTATGCGACATAATGGGAAGACGCGGAAGTGATAAAGGCAATATCGAAATTATGTATTCTAAACACAATTACACTACGTTTTATTATAGCATATTCAAGAACTTACGTTTCAAAAAAATACGACTATTTGAACTAGGTTTAGGAACAAACAATGTAAATGTTCCGTCCAATATGGGACCTTATGGCGTACCAGGTGCTTCTTTGTATGGATGGTCAGAGTTTTTTCCTAATGCAAGTATATTTGGAGCTGATATTGATGGAAATATATTATTCAATACTGATAAAATAAAAACGTTTTATTGCGACCAAACAAACCCGTATGTAATAAAATATATGTGGAATGAATCTACTCTACAAGACAACTTCGATATTATTGTCGAAGATGGTCTACATACATTCAGCGCAAATGTGTGTTTTTTTGAAAATAGTGTACATAAATTGAAATCGGGTGGATATTATATTATAGAAGACATCGTTAATCATGAAGAACAATTGTTTTTAAATAAAATAAAAGAGTGGGAAATGCAATATACTGATTGTATATTTACATTACTAAAAATACCATCCACTCAAAATACTTATGACAATACTTTGTTGGTGGTGTATAAAAAATCTGTATAACCCCGTATAATTGTTAGGTTATAAATATATTGCAAGCATAATAAAAAAAGGATTTAAAAACTATTATTTAGTAGTTTCTAAATAATGGTTCAGTTTGTGTTTACTGCTAAAAATACTTTCTGCATATCACTCGCTAAACATACCGAACGATGGGCTAGAATGCAAGCCCGGTTCGAAAAAGAGAACTTGGATGTTACTCGTTGGATTGCATCTACTCCGGAGACATTGACTGAAAATTTTCATCATTACTTGACCCTTGGTGAGCGCGCTTGTGCGCAATCACATCTTCGTATATGGAGACATATCGTGAAAAATAAACTGGAATATGCATTTATATTGGAAGATGACGCATGTTTCGATATAAATTGGAGAACAAAATTGGCAGAGTTTCAAATAGACGACCCCGAATGGGATATGCTTTTGCTCAATGCATCTAAACCGGTGGAACCCAATTTTATGTGGATGGACGTGCAAGAACAATATTTAACTGCTGGATATATCCTTTCTATAAGGGGAGCGCAAATATTATTACATTGGTATGAAGGCAATGTTGCTGCTTCAGATTGGATGACAAGCCGACTACAACAACATAATCATTCATATTGCTATTTCCCTTGGCTTATTATCCAAGAAGGGATGGATTCGACTTTACAAAAAGAAGGCGAAACTCACACTGCTGACCACGAGAAAGTGGTTAGTTGTTTAGGAGAAATAGGATATGAATTGTCTAATTATGGGATTTGAATAGAACTTATTTATAAAAATATTATTCAAACTCAATAATCATATATCTGTTTTCATAAAAACATATATTCCCTTCATTTTCTCTGATAATTTGTATAACTTCTTGATTTCCATTTAGGATATTTTTATTAATGATTTTGATAACATCTGTTTTCAATAGCTGATTATTCTGATAATAATTCGCTACTATGCTTTGTCGTATATATGCATTTGCAAATTCACCACTTTGGTGTTCTTCTTTTTCGAAATACTTTTCCAAATAATTGAGTATATGCTGTGCAATTGAATTGTTATTGTGCTGCAAACATTTACTTAATCCGGTAAATATTAAATATATAGAATGGATTGGGGACGAATAATTGGAAACAATGCCTTCATAGTCTCCATAATATAATTCAAACCAATCCTGGTTTTCTCTTTGAACCATTGTCATAACCGCCTCGTCTATTTGCCACCATCCTTCATTGTATATTTGTTCAGTCTTTGCCTTGAATGCCTCTGCATATTGTTTTAAATAATATGCATTTCCTGAGAACAACCCGCCTCCCATATGATGATATATATTGTGAAAAATGTAATGGTTCTCTCCATGGTCTACAAATGGATTTATACAGATTTGTTTTATTTTATCTGGAACCTGTAATATCCATTCATGAATACGTTCTGTATTTTGAGCAACATGGTTTATTCCAAAATCCATCCAAATAAAGTGAGAACTTTGAAATGGATTAGATTCTATTGCTTTTTCTATAAAATGAAACTTGTTGTTATTGAGTATTATGTATAGCGGGGTTTCGTGCGTTAAGCGGGCATTAAATATAGGATATTGCTGTTGAAGTTCTCTAATTCTGTCTAAGTCTTTATAAAAATAGGTGTCGGAAATGCGTTCTTGATATATGAATGTCTTGTTCAAAAACTTTTGTCTTTTTTCACTTATGAAATCAAATAGTACAGTGTCGTCCGGGTCAATAAAAATTATTAATGGATATGGCAATGTCATCATAAATTGTTCTGCTAGTTGTAAATATTGTTCCATTTGTCTATTGTCTTTCGGAGAATCATCTTCTAGTGCACGTATATTGTAAAACATAGTAACTATTGTCGGAAGAAACATTGGGATTTTAATATGATATATAGAAAATATGGTTTTATATATATTTTTGGTAGGATTTATAAATAACGTTTAGCACTTGTATATATTATCTGATCGCATCAATCATTTACATAAACTAGTTTTTAGCACTACTTCCCATGCGATGTTTATATATAATACTCTGTTTATTATTTATAATACTATATAACTATTATAAATAAAATATGCATTTATACATACAACGCTAAAAACGATTGATTTTGCGGTTCGTCCGATTTAACAAACTTATCCACCAATTGCCGCGTAACCGTAAAAGGAAACTTCACTTCAATATCTATATCCTTCATAAACATATTGTCCCCGGGTTTCATCAACCGGAACAAATTGAGTTTTGTATGGATGATTTCCAGACACCTTTTCAAATTGCGAACACCGCTTTCGCCCTTGGTAAGTTGTTGACTACTTGCAATATACTGTATAACATCATCGGGGATAATCACATCCCCTTCTTTGAAAGCAACCTGTTCCCGGATTTTTGGCAACATATAGTTTTTAGCAATAATAACCTTTTCCTTTGCCTCATATCCCTTCGTCTGAATGCGATACATACGATCTTTTAAAATCGGATTGACTCGGCTCTCGTCGTTATAACTGAATATAAACAGGCATTTGCTCAAATCAAAACTGATTTCGGAGAAATACTTATCGTGGAACTCGTTATTTTGCGATGTATCTGTCAAATGTGTCAGAATACCGACTATTTCTTCGCCCCGGGGCGTATCGCTGATCTTGTCCAACTCGTCGAAATAAATGACCGGGTTCATACACTTACTATCCACCAATATTTGCACGATTTTACCCCACGAACTACCTTCATATGTATAGGAATGTCCTTCCAAAAAACTGCTGTCCCCGGTTCCACCCAATGCAATAAACGCAAACTCGCGCCCTAATATCTTGCTAATACCTTCTTTAACTAGTGATGTTTTACCTGTACCCGGGGGTCCCTTGATGGCTATAGCTGTTCCCATTGCGGATGGATTCGAGATCCATTGTCCCACCATTTGCATAATTTGCATTTTGGCGTCATCTAAGCCATAAACACAATTATCCAATATTTGTTTAGCATTGCCCATAAAATTATGACAAGCTTCGACCCCGTCGGCCATACTCACAGATAATGATTTTTGGACATTGAATGGAACTTTCATAAATGTATCTACCCAATTTTTGATTTTGTAATATTCATTATCGCCCGGGTCCATCATTTTCAGCACATTGAGCTTTTGCATTGCAACCGCCTTATATTTTGCGGGAATATTTGCTTGCAATAGGGCCAATCGATAGGGTTTTTCAATATGGATATGGTCATTGATTTCCTTCATTTCTTTCATAATACGCATTTGTTCTTTATTGGACAGGTGTTTCTTGAAATAATTCATTTCATCGGTTCTCTCGCGGTCTTTGTGGACCAGCTTGTAATAGGATTTGGTATTTTTAGAACGGGCAGTCTTGACTAGTTCACAAATGGCTTTTTTACATTCTGCTATAGCATTTTTCAGGATTTTGCTATTGGGCTTTTTGTGCAGTTTTTCCGTTAATTGTTTGCGCAATTCTTGCAATTCAATATATTCCGTTTGCACATCAGTTTCCTCTTCACTTTCAGTCTTTGATTTGTCTGTTTTTGTGGATTTTTCAGGTTCTCTAGATTTTGATTTTTTAGATTTAGCCAGAGGTTCTTCCGGTTCTTTAGGCATTTCTAGTTTAGTGTATGTTTCTTTCATAAACGTCTCTTCATCCTCACTATTGCATTCTTCGTCTTCCGTATCTTCATCATATTCTTCGTCATAGTCATCATAGTCGTCATCATAGTCTTCTTCTCGACTTCCTCTAGATATAGAAAATACTATATTGACTTTATTTTTACCCTGTTTATGTTTGCTATCTTCATCAGTAGAGACATCATCATCGCCAGATGAACTGGCTGTTTCACTCTCTGAATCAGACTGTGTTTCCTCTTCACTTTCAGAGTCGGATTTGGTCTTTTTCTTACCTTTTTTTGTGTTTTTAGGTTCTTTTGTTTCTTTGTGCTTTTTCTTTTTGTCATGTTTAGAATCTTCTATTTCTTTATTGTCCTTTTTGTCTTTTTCCACTTTTTTGGAGATATATTTAGATGGAAACATTTTGGATAATGTTTTGCGAAAATTCTTTTGATCAAACTCCTCTGGTTCTCCTTCTTCTAATTTTTCCGATTCTTCTGGTTCACTAGATTCTTCTATTACACGCTTGGATTTTTTTGTCTTTTTGGGAGGAGTGTAGGTAGAATCAGTGTCTGATGCAGTTTCATATAGAGTTTCTTCACTTTCATATCCAGAACTTTCACTATCGGAGTCCGGTTTATTTTTGCGCAAACGCTTGTTCTTGTCATTCTTGTCATTCTTCTTATTCAATTTTGGTGCCATAGTAAACTTGATGTGATATAATAGTCATATAGAGATAGGTTTATATGGATTTATTAAAATATATAAGCATAAATGATGTCGAAATATAAATAATAATATTGACAATGTATGTTCACATCAATAACTCACGAGCCTCTTGTTATTGTAAAACCACTAACATAAAATTGATTATAGTAATAATGATATAAAAATATAGTATATTATTATATAGTACTTATTAATGACCACCCAGCAAAATACAACTATGATGCAATCTACCTCTAAAATTATTGGTGTTCAATTTAGTATGTTATCTCCGGAGGAAATCCGTAAAAATTCGGTTGCAGAAATAACGTCCCGGGACACATACAACAATAATAAGCCAGTTATTGGTGGATTATTTGATCCTAGAATGGGTGTCCTCGAAAATGGGTTGATTTGTCCTACTGACGGCCTGACATATATCGACACCCCGGGTTATTTTGGGCATATTGAAATGGCTCGCCCAGTTCTCTTTATCCAGCATTTGAAAGAAATTATGAAAATATGTGGATGTATATGTTTCAAATGCAGTAAATTGCGTATCGACAAATCGCAACATAGACATATCGAGAAAAGGAGCGCGAGTGATAGATGGGACTATGTCTCTAAATTGGCTACAAAAGTAAAACGATGTGGAGAACAAACCGACGATGGATGTGGGTGCAAACAACCCGATAAAATCAAATTGGAAGGTATGGCAACTATTTACGCCATATGGGAAAAAATGGATGCCGGAGAAGACGGTGATAAAAAGGTAAGTATCAAACTAACTCCTGAAATTATACTGAAATTATTCAAGCGTATTTCCGACGAGGACGTATATTTTATGGGATTCAATCCACTATGGTCTCGTCCGGAATGGATGATTTGCCAAGTATTGCCAGTTCCGCCACCCGCGGTGCGTCCATCTGTCAAACACGATGCTCAACAGAGATCAGAAGATGACTTGACACATATCTATAGCAATATCATCAAAACCAACACTGATTTAATGAATAAAATCAACGACAATGCGAACCCCAGTGTTATAGAAGGATTGACTACAGTATTGCAATATTACGTTGCGATGATTGTCAATAACAAAGTCAAGGGTGCGGTTCCTATGGCTCAACGTTCCGGTCGTCCTCTCCAATGTATTATGGGTCGTCTCAATAGCAAAAATGGGCGTATCCGAGGCAATCTGATGGGTAAGCGTGTTGATTTCAGTGCCCGTTCTGTTATTACTGGCGACCCCAATGTATCTATTCGACAACTAGGTGTGCCCAAGAAAATAGCGACCAATATAACCAAACCGGTTACTGTGAATGACTTAAATCGTGCATTCCTATTGCAATTGGTTAATAATGGACCTGATGTATATCCCGGGGCGAAAACTTTGGAGCGTCAAAATGGAGTCAAGATTTCGCTAAGAAACGTGGATCGCAATAATATAACACTACATAATGGCGATATCGTTCATAGACATATGATGGATGGGGATGCTGTTTTATTTAACCGTCAACCATCTTTACACAGAATGTCTATGATGTGTCATATTGCTCGCATTATGGAGAAGGGTGATACATTTAGACTTAATGTAGGTTGTACCCGACCTTATAATGCGGATTTCGATAAAGTCTCTGTCGAAAACAGGGAGCGTTAAAAGCGTGCTACTCCCTAGTTGCAATTCGATTAATCGAATTGCAGCTAAACACCTTGCTGCGGGAAGTCCCTTAGAGCCTTTACTACCACTCTCTTTAGGAAACTAGTGAGAGGAACTCGGTTAATTGCCGAACCCAATGGTAAAAATGTAAAGGATTGGGTAATCCGCCGTGCTATTTCCTAAGGTCGCTATGGTAGACTATGGAAAGCATTCAGAGACTGAACGGGTGTTGGTAGACTATGAAGGGCTAGCCATCCTGAGTTTGCTTAAGATACAGTCCGGCCCTTTTGGAAACACTAGGGAAATCATCGGGAGATGAAATGAATATGCATATGCCACAAAATGTGTTGGCAGAAACAGAATTGAGACATTTGGCCGCTATACCATACCAAATTGTCAGTCCAAGTAGTAATGCGCCGATCATCGGTATATATCAAGACTCGCTTCTCGGGTCTTACCGATTCACGCGTCCCGGTATCAAGTTCTCACCAAGAGACGCAATGAATCTGCTTATGATGTATCCTAATGTAGACGTGGAAGCATTAAAAGGCAAAAAGGAAATAACCAGTTTCGATGTTATATCACAAATATTACCACCAATGACAATGTCATACAAGACCAAACTATGGGAAGAAGGCGAAGATTATGGAACATCCAACAATGTATTGGAAATCCGTAAAGGTCGCTATGTACGTGGTCAAATGGAAAAATCGATGTTAGGTAGTAGTTCAAAAGGTATGATTCACCGAGTATATAACGATTATGGAAATATGGCGGCGGCCAATTTCATTGACAATCTGCAAAACATTATTAATGAATATATGAAAACTAGTTCATTCAGTGTAGGTATTAGCGATTTGATTGCCGACAAAGAAACTGCCAAAAAAATCGTACAGGTTATTGATGTGCAAAAACTAGAAGTGCAAACTCTCATTAACAAGGTACATTTAGGTATTTTCGAAAACAATACCGCATCTTCCAATAATGTCGAGTTTGAAACCCAAGTCGGCAATTTGCTAAATGAAGCCACAAATCAAGCCGGTAAAAAGGCCCGCGAAAGTTTGAGCAAAGACAATCGTTTCTTGATGATCGTCAATTCTGGTTCAAAAGGAACTCTCATCAATATTTCACAAATGATTTCGTGTTTGGGTCAGCAAAACGTGGATGGTAAACGTATTCCATATGGATTCGATAGTCGCACACTTCCTCACTATAGCAAATTCGATGATTCGCCTAAAGCCCGTGGATTTATTGAGAACTCGTATATTTCCGGATTAACTGCCCCCGAGCTATTCTTCCACGCTATGGGCGGTCGTATTGGTCTTATTGATACTGCGGTCAAGACCTCGCAAACTGGTTATATCCAACGTCGGCTCATAAAAGGTCTGGAAGATATTAAAGTGGAATACGATATGACTGTCCGCAACAGCAAGGGCAAAATTATTCAGTTTGCATATGGAGATGATGGGGTAGATACAGTCAAAGTTGAAGACCAGGCAATACCATTGGTCGGAATGAGTTTAGAAGATATTTATATGCACTATGATATTGCCGGGCTAAATGAGCGCGAAACCGGGCTCTTAGAGATATACAGTAAGGGAACTATTACTCGTATGAGAAATCAGAGGGCAGATACCAAAGCAAAATGTATGCGATACATTGAAAAGATGATTGTTGATCGCGAACATTTAGTAGAAAAACTGTTCAAAAATCGCGATGAGAACAATGTTCGTCTTCCGGTAGCATTCCAGTATATTATTGCAAATATTCAAGGGCAATTAGGATTAACAGCCAATTCCGCAGTAGATATAACTCCATTAGAAACGTTTAAAATCATCGAACAATATTTCGCCAGATTGAAGCGTTCTCATTATGTTCCACCTACCCGTCTATTTGAAATAATGTATTTCTACTATTTGTCGCCACGCAATTTGCTTGTAGCAAAACGTTTCAACCGCAAGTCTTTGACGATGTTGTTGGAAACCATTGAATTGAAATACAAACAATCTATTGTCCATCCAGGCGAAATGGTCGGAGTTATTGCAGGCCAATCAATTGGTGAACCCACTACGCAGTTGACCCTCAACTCAGTTACTTATGAAACTGAAATTATTGTAAGAAATGGAAATAAACAAATATCGAAACTACAAATTGGTGATTTTATTACACATCATATTGCTAATCCAAAAACAATTGATTACAATGCAGAAAAAGACACTACTTACGCGGAACTTTCTGAGATATATGAGGTTCCTTGTGCAACTGAAAATGGAGAAACAGTTTGGAGAAGAATTGAAGCAGTTACTCAACACCCAGTAGTAAATGAAGACGGTTCTAATACTATGTTAAAGTTTGTGACAGAAGGTTGCAGAGAAATAATAGTTACTAAAGCTAAATCTCTACTGCAATTGGTAGATGGAAAAATAGTTCCGGCAAATGGCGACAGTTTTGTAATAGGAGATTATTTACCAGTATCTAGAAAAACATTGGAATATACACAGAAAACACATTTAGACTTAAGAAATATTCTTCCCCCATCCGAATATGTATATGGTTCAGAACTAGAAAAAGCAAAATCAGTTATAAATGAACATCATTGGTGGTCAAATCATTCTGGAAAAACATTTATACTTCCTCATTCGCGAAGTGATTCAGTTGTTACTCTGGTTAGTGAAAAAGTAAGACCAGGGCGTAAAACAAAATCGTCTTGCAACATCAAATCAGGATGTGTTTATATGAAACTTACAAATATGTGTGATTATACCATACCCGAAAATATTGCACTAGATTATGAGTTTGGGTATTTACTTGGAGCATACTGCGCAGAAGGATGTATGACACGCCATCAGATTTCTATATCAAATAATGATGATGAATACTTGAAACCAATTCAGTCTTGGTGTGAAAAACACAATATTACAACAAAAATATACACTCATAAAAACAAAATACAAGAAGGATGGACAAGTCAAGATATACGCATATATAACACATTATTATGTAATATCATTTATAGTTTATGTGGCAAACTAAGTCATAATAAGTTTGTTTCAGATTCTATAATGTTTTCAAATGAACAATGTATAATGGGATTTTTAGATGCTTATATTGGAGGGGATGGATGCGTACATCAACACGCTAAAATGGATGGAACAATGAGGTCTGACTGCATAAGTGCAACTTCAGTTTCATTAAAATTACTCTCAAATATTCAGGTTATGCTAAAAAATATTGGTATTACAAGTAAAATTAGCAAACCTAAGAAAATAGAAACAAATAATAGAGGTTCTCTAAATATCAAACAACCATATTTATTAAAAATAACAAATAAACAAGCGCAAAAATTGGCGAGTAAATTACAATTACCGATTGCATCAAAACAAAAAAAACTTGAGCAGTTATTTAATGAAACATTTATGTATGATTACTGTAAAGCAGACTTATTAGTTCCAAACTTAATAGATGGTGAAATTGTTATGGAAGAACGAAACAACCGATTTCCAGATCTGGAGTTCGACCGAATTGTTTCTATAACCGAAATAGCCAATACTACTAAATATGCGTATGACTTAACCGTTGAAGAAACCCGAAACTTTGACTGTGCAAACGGATTATGTCTTCGCGACACATTTCATTTAGCTGGCGTTGCTTCCAAGTCAAATGTCACTCGCGGTGTCCCCAGAATTGAAGAAATCTTGCGTCTTACTAAAAATCCCAAGAACCCTTCGCTCACAGTTCATCTCAAACCATTAGACGAATCCGAGAAAGATAAGGCTATACTGTTTGCCAATATGATGGAACACACAAAACTTGTAGATGTAGTTAAATCCATCAAGATTTGTTTCGACCCGAAAGAACGCAGTAGTCTCATTGAAGAAGACGGTCTACTTATGGAGCAATACTATGAGTTTGAGAACCTTATGAAAGAATGCAATGAGGACGACGCGGATGATGCTACTCCTAAATCTAAATGGATTATTCGTATGGAATTGGATGCCGAAGTTCTCCTAGATAAAAATATCACAACCGATGATATACACTTCGCAATTAAAAACAGTTATCACGGCAAAGATATAACCTGTGTATATTCCGATTACAATATGGACAAACTCGTGTTCCGTATTCGTATGAATAGTTCCGTATTTGCCAAAGGCCGTAATCGTATCAAAGTTAAAGGTGTAGTTGATTCCTTAGACCAATCGGATGAAATCTATATGCTCAAAAACTTCCAGGATACTTTACTAAATAATATTGTATTGCGAGGTATCAATGGTATTGCCAACGTTATCCCCCGAAAATTGCAAAATATGGTTGTAAAAGACGAAAGCAAATATGTGCGCAAAGATGTGTGGGTATTGGATACAACCGGGTCCAATTTGTTGGAAACATTGGCCCTAGATTTCATCGATAATTCGAGGACATATAGCAATGATATCAAGGAAGTGTTTGACGTTTTAGGAATTGAAGCCGCCAGACAAATTATTTATAACGAACTAAATGATGTTATGGAGTTTAGTGGCGGTGTCTACATTAATTACCATCATATCAGTCTATTGTGCGATAGAATGACTTGTACGAAAGATATGGTCAGTATTTTCCGATCGGGTATCCTAAATGATGATATTGGACCAATTGCCAAAGGTACATTTGAAGTTCATACGGAAGTATTCTTGGATGCGGCTAGACACGGTGAGTTTGACCATATGCGCGGTGTCTCTGCGAATGTGATGTGCGGTCAATTCGGATACTATGGCACAAATGCGTTTAATGTGGTTTTAGATTTACAGGAAATGGCTAAATTGGGAGAAGCCAATGTCAATATATCTACTGCTAAAGATGAACTAGATAAATTACAAGGTAAGAAATTGGAAGAAACCGGTGCGTGTGGAAAACAAAAACTCACAATAAAAACCGGCATTAGCAATATCAATGGAAATGCAACCACCGGGTGCGATGATGACTATAATATGGGGTTTTAGGACTCGAACTAGTTTATATGAGATCTATAATAAAAATATATAAACACCTCTATAGTAAACCGTAAAAACAAATAAAATGTATTTTTATTGGGTCTAAATTCAATAAAAATACACCACTGTGGGTGTGAGTTTATTTTTTGTATTTTTTATAAGGTATTTTTTATGGTTTTTGTGCATTTTTATAGTTTATAATAAATAATCGTATAAGTTTTATTGCTGAACTGAGTATTGGTATCGCTGATTTTCCTTTTCACTGTAGTTGTCGGTTATACAAATCATTTTAGTAGGCCGTGTTATAGTAATTTCCTTGGTCGGACATTCGTAAATACTGGAGAACTGAGTGTATGTTATTTCCATATATTCGTCGTCTGAATCTGCTCGTTTTATACGAGTAACGAGATATGTATATCTGTCATCGGAATAATCGTATGTCACGTGGCGAGCAAAGAATTGTTCCAAACGCTTATGAATAATAGATGTTTTTGTTTTGCAGCGAATAACCGGGTGTTGACGAACGCAATATTGTTGAAGGTATTGTAAAGACATTTTTCGCAAATAATAAATAATACTGAATACTGAGTATAACTAATAATTGATACAAATGATATGGTATTGAAATATTTTTACTAAAGTATTTCAATTTTCTACAAGTTGAACCGCGATTCTTCGACGCACTGACCAACCTTACAATTTTCGGGGCGTTATTTAGCACGACTCTCAAAAAAACTTATACAATACGTATTTTAGGACGCGGCTTATAAACTGCTAAATATTCATCCAAGGTTTGCAAATTGAGCGATGACTTAGACTCAGTATTTCTTATAGCCTCGGTTTGATACAAGCTATAGAACAATGTCATTTGCGGAGACGTCAATTTACCCCCCGGCAATATCAATTGATATTCCATTTCTGCTACTTTTGTGGGAGAACGTATAAAATAATAGACATCGGTTTGCGGCTTTCCTCCCATTATCAACCAATCAATTTTTTCATTAAATAGCGACTTTAGTGATGTCGATGAAAATAATACAATCGGTAATGACAATGCCGTTGCCAACATCCATATATCCAAATCCGATACATAATAGTTTTCACTTTTTACAACTTGTTCAAATGTTGCAGTCCCCCTAAATAACTTCCCTTTTCCCTGAAGATTTAAAATCGACATTATTTTTTCGCGATATCCGGGTTTTTCTAAATATGTGGAATATGTTCTCAGTAAAATGTCTTTGACATAATCCATTGATTGTATTTCGGCAGGTTCTCCTAAATCTGCGAGGACCTTGTTCAAAATATAAATCAACATATAGAAACTACTACGCGCGGTTGCATAGAACTTGTATTCTTCCGAAGTATTATGAAACAGACGCCCCCACAAACTTTTCGTCGGATGTCCCTGTACGTTCTTCAACTTTTCTTTTACAAACTCCATATTAATCAATCCTTTGGATTCGCCTTCGGCTTCATCCAATTTATGTTGTTCGGCAACAGTAATTGGCTGACTCTGATATTTTTGAGCAAATAGTGGTATTGCATTCTGATAATCGATGTTTTTCAAATATTTATTGTCATTAAACTCCACTATGTCTTTAAAATAATCCGCATTTAGGAGAGATTGTAATATCAACATTTCATTGTCGTAAATGATATACTCACTATTACCTATAGTCAAATAAGCCGTAGAACTCAACATAAACAATTTAATACGTGTATATCGGATAAGTTCATCCGCCATTCTGCCATAGTATATTTGTTCATTCGGAACTTGGCTATCTAACAAATGTTTATTCGGTATCATTATTACCCCCGTGTCTTCATCCGTAAAACACACCATTTCTCCTTTACCTGTCATATTCATACACTTGCGTTCTATAACTCCTAAATCGCGTTTACTTATATTTGCAAATACAATTCTACCACCCACTAAATCGTGTAATGTAGATATCATATTACCCAATTTTTCTTTATATGTCAAGTCGGAATTATCCAATATACTAATTATTTCTTTGCGAATTGCCCGATTATCATAATCCATCAACAATTTTCGTATAACACTGCGGAAAAACATGTAATATCTGGTTTCTAGATCTATTTTACTGACGATGGATTGGCGTTCACTATCTCCCAATTGCGAAGTAGTTATGGCAGTATCTGCCGCCAAATAAGAAACGCGATTTATATTATCCATAACACTGGATATATCTTGACCTTCTTTAGCTAAATAATTATGATTATCTACTGCAATAATACCATCGTCGAATATGTTCTCTGAAATGGGAGATATAGGAACAAATTGATTGGTTTCTGTTATAATACCAACTACCATTCCATCATCCAGCATTTTCATTTTAGGTAGACACATAATTTTACCACCGGTTTCTCTTTGAATACTTACTAAATAATCGCGGGTTGTTTCATAATCTTGCCATAATTCAGGGTCGTCCATCCATTTTTTTGAAATATTTGGTATTGAGGCAGATGGATACGTAGGTATGTATATAGCTTGTACTAAGCCTTGGGCTAAGCCGGGTTCGGCTTCTTCTGATCGACTTTTTTGCACAACTAGCCCAACGACTTTGCCTTGAAAATTAAACACTTGATAATCGATAACATAGCCAACAGATTTCAATATTTTCCCTATTTCGAGAGCCCCGATATTTTTCTTAAAATCGTATTGTTTAGGCAATCCGGGTAATGGCGCGCAATATTTATTTGTGGTTTTCTGAATAATATTTAGCACATATTTTATATTTTTGGGGGTATTATCTTCTCTAAATGCCCGGATTATATTAATTTCCTTTTTAGCATATCCACATATCAATTCATAGTATGTTCCATCTTTATTGGATTGTTTCAATAGCAATACGGTTTCTTTTGCAGGGTCATAGAGAACATTGGAACTCGAATGGGTAGGACAAACAATTTGCATATTATCTCGCAAATCATCTTTAGGCATTTCTAAAATAACCATGTTATATCCACCAATCATAAAATCGTCATCGGGTTGAGTTACTATATCCCATAAATACGTATAATCTATTTCAATAGTATCATCTTCTAGGAAATCCAAAAAGTTCTCGAAAGCCGCAATAACATCATTTAGCAAATCCATTTGTTTTTCATCATTCATATCTATCGCTTTATAAAAATCGCTGCCTGTAATAACTGGATCATTGTAATCGATTTCTCCTATATCTATTCTGGCAGGTTTGAATGTCGAAATAAGAGAACCATTATAAGAATTGACAAAATGGTCGAGATTTAGGTATAAAATCAATTCGTCCTTTATTTCTTTAATACTTGGTATTTTTTCCAATTTATGTTTGTGGGCATACATAACTGCAACACATCCTAAAAACGACTGCCTATCGTTTTTCTCTACCCCATATCGCAATAGACAAACATCTTCTTTATTAAATGCGGTTTTTTCTTTTTCGATTTCCTCCGATTTAGCAATACACTTATTATTGTCTTCGTGTAAAAATGCCTGTACGGAAAATGGCAATAGTCCCCATCTACCCGGACCGATATTTATTTTGTCAATACCCACAATATAGTTCTCCGATTTAGCCGGTTTTGCTTTTCGTTCTTCTTTTTCTTTTATCGGATTTCCTTTTTTGTCCACCGGGTTGTCCGCGTCATCTGGTTCTGCATCCGGACAAGTATCCATATGTTTATTCCATAAACCAGAACGCCATCCACTATAGCAACACGGTAGGCAAGTTCCGTCCGATGTTTTTTTGGTTAGTACTGCCGGATTATGGTAGTCATAGGAACCATCTGCTTTAACATGTTTTTTGCTTTTGAACTCTATGACATATGCTCCTTCGGGAACAACTTCTGCATTATCTGGTATAATATTATCGGGATACTTCGTACCCGGGGCGCCGCATTTGCCGGCGAGAACTTCTTCGTGTGTCATACTCATATTTGTTTGCAAACACCAATATCGTGGGCATATATACCAAAACTTTTTATTGGGGTCCGTTCCGTATTTGATTGCGTGTTGATAAGAACGAGAACCTTTGCCATATTTAGCGTCATTTTCGTCGATTTTTGCCTTTTCTTCATCGGTCAAAATAATTGGCTGTTTTTTAGCGGAACTCTGACATAGCGTTGAATAATTAGTAAACTTACCGGATTTTGTTGTAAAAATAAAAGGTTCTCTCTTTTGCATCCGGCGCTCAAACACATTGGGATTATGTAGCGATAATCCGGCTAAACCAACGCGGTATGGTTGGTCCTCCTGGTCTAGCCCGTTTAGTTGTTCATTTGGGCCCGGGCCCCGGTCCGGGCCTTGGTTGATAGCCTCGTCTTGGTCCAATAAATCATTTAGCAAAACATCATTCGTTATTATATTTTGCACTTTTTTCTTTCTGCCTCCACCTCGAAATAATTCGTCCGCTTCTTCTTCGTCATCGTCGCCATAAAATAGTGCATCATCATCATAGTCTTCTTCATCCAATGCTTCTTTGTCAGCATCTTTGAAAAAATCTTCCGCCGATGCTTGGTTCGGTCCCTCTTTTCCAATAGCTTCCACCATTTCATCGACAGGTTCTCCAATAATATCTTCTGGGGCCCCAATTTCTTCTATATCAATGACTTCACCTAGTACAGCTGTAGCAACAGGTGCAATAGCAACAACCTGGTTTTGTATATGCGTTTTATCTACATCGGCCTTCATTTTTGCAGCAGTTCGACATATTCCATCTATATCCTTTGCATCTACTTCGGTCGTGGTAGGATGCTGAGTTATACGAAGAAAACTATCAATGTACATATGCAAAACTCGGATATATTCGATATTGACAATATTATCTACTTCAATGACGATGTGGTTCTCCTCTTTATCATTATATATAACTGTTTGAAACCCCGGAACATCTATGACTTCTTCACCTAGGTCTTGTTGTGCAGCAACAGTTTCCAGATATTTCCCGAATACTTTCTGGGCTTCTTCTAAAGTAATTTGAAAATTGTCCATAATACCTTTTATTATGAGCTCGGCATTGTCCGTTTTCTGATATAGCGATTGAATAAATATGGTTTTTGCATCCATTTCTTTAAAGTTCTCCACGCGTTTAAAAACCATTTTAGCAACTTTAGAAATATTCGGTTGATAAATGACAAACAAACTGGATAAACATTTTATGTATTTCTGCAAGTTATTTAGCTCTTCCGAAATCAACATCCGGGCAACATATTTCATATTGAGAACTTGGATATTTTCCTTATGCAAATCTTCAAACGCCTGCAATTTGTATCCCGATTTTTGTAAAAACTCATTAATCGTATCTATAACCGGGTTTACTGCAGAACTTATATATACATTCAATTCTTCTGGCAATACTGCGTGATTGAGTTCTCCATATACACGTATATAACCAGTTTCTAAGAAATCGATATAGATGTCTTCGGACAATTCAGGTATTTTAACAGCCATAGAAATCTGATTCCCTTTTCCTATTGATCTGGCTAATCGCATTATTTCTTGTTCAGATAATTTAGGGATTTTTTTGCCATTTTTAGAGAGTTTATTTACAAAAAGGCGATACAAGTTCTCGCGCATACTTCCCGGGTTATATTTAATGAAAGGTATCGTTTCAGTTGCGTGTATATTTTTAAACACGATTTCCAGCGGTAATTTAGCATTTAATCGTGTATCAATCATTATAGAAAATGATTGAATACCGCGCTCCACATAGTGCAAATCCGACGTTCGTTTGTAAAATACATTATAAAACATGTCTATCGTATTGTAATATTCAAATGCATTTTTATCTATATTTGCCCGGGATTTTTTCAGAATGTTCTCCTTTTTTTGGAGCAATTGTTCAACAGTTTCAATGTGGTATTCTAAATGCAAAAACGGGAAATAGGTTTGTATAATGACAGGTTCTAATATATCCACATTAGGTTTATTTTGAATATGGTTTAAAATATTTTCGGCAAAACAGACGGTTATAACATTGTCAATTGGAGAACCATAGTTTAGCAATAACATATTATCAAAAACCGTTGCCATATTTTTTTTGGTAGGTTGATACAATATTTCGGTGTCTAATGTGTATGGGTTAACTGCAAACAAAAAATCTTGTTCTTTAGAGAACTTTTGACCAACTGGTATTTTAACCCGGTAGTCATTGCCAACTATACCCAATACTTCTTCAAATGTATATGTGCGATTATCGGTATCATCTGGTATGGAGAGACCAAGATTGTGCAATAGTTGCACCAATTGTGCTTTAGTAAAATCCGTCCGCCAATTATGTGTTATTTGTTGATATATATTCATTATATCTAGCCGTTTTTCTATTTCCATAAACAAATATAGTTCATTATATGATATAACATTTGCACCTATGGCTTGGACAATCTTGTTTTTTATAACGCGAATGGAGTCATCTTTGTGGATTTGCTGAGCAGTATATACAATAGGCACTCCCAATTCAGCAAGCTTCGCCTCCGGGACCTCCGGGGCGCTAAAGCTATTCCCACCAGAAAAAACATATACTTTTTCTAGAACTCCATTTGCATCTAAACAATGAACTTTATAGATATCCATATTTATATATTTTTGTGTTATTTTTTTGTATAGTTATTGCACAATATCTATAAATGATATTGTGCAGTTTTTCAATGTATATTATCATTATAAATAGGGGTTCCGCAATTACTTATTAGTTCATATCATAAAACGGACTATCGGTTATATTCATCCCACAATATTCTTTAGGCGATTCTTTATAATTACTTGGATTGTGAATACCCGCTTCTTTCGCTTTTTCTAATAAATACTTGAAGTTCTCCCAAAACTCACTTTTATGTCCAATAGATTTAGTAGCAATATGAGATAATTCGTGTATAGCTACAAAGGTAAGGGTATGTTCATCAATCAACTTTGTATCATCCTCTTTTTTTTTATTTAAGCAAAATGCAACCTTTTCACCCTTGTTTTCACTGTACGCAGTCAATGTGCTGGTAGGTAATGTTTCCATAACTTTTTTGGGATTAAAACCTGCAACCAATCGTTTAACATTATCTTTGTCGCCATAATTGTCCTCCATATATCTCACTAAATGCCGACATTTTTCAGTAACTCGTGCTAACAAATTAGCGGCTTTTTCTTGTCTTGCAACAGTTCCATCTCGTACGCAATATGTATTACCATCTGCCGATGCAATAATGCATTTTAACCCATCAAATCCTTCTAGTTTAGATAAATATATAAAAATACAAACCCCGATTACTACACCGATGGCAACATAAGCTAAAATATCTTGCGTGTGCATTTTTTCCAATCTTCTTATAGTATTCTTATATTTTTAGGGAGAACCAATAATCTATTTCTCTACAAGACTGTTTTTCATTGTATTTTATTGCATATTTCTTTAACTTCTTTTAAACTGGGAATATGATTTCCTAATATACACACAGTCATATTTTGTTTTATAAAATACTTTTTAATTACATCGTTTATATGTTTTTGTGTTATAGATTTGTAATACTTATCATATCTATCGTAATAAGATATAATAGGTACTTGATTATCGTATAAAAGCATTTTGCTGCCATTGTGAAAACACGCATTATTATCATTTTCTTCTTCAATGGCCATACCACCTTTCATATTACTTTTAGCCATACGTAATTCTGATATGGACACTCCGTTTTTTTGCAGATCGACTATGATATCTACAATTAATGGGAGAACTCCTTTTTTCGTTCCTTGATTAACCAAAACTTTAGCAGGGTCCGTTTCGGCGCTTATTGAAAAATCTCCTAAAATACTGTAATAACTAGTATCAGCATAAGACGAATATGTTAACCCATTTTCCTCTCGTAAAACGGCAAATAAACGGGCGTTCATAAATCCGCCTAAAATATTGCTCAATATATTTAGCGCACATTTATCCGGGGAATATTGAGAACACGTTCTAAATCCGATAATTAAATGCAATGTATTCAATCCTTTGCGGGGTTTTAGAATAAATTGCGGTTCAGTTTGTGGATCATATGATATAACTTGATTAGGACAATGAATAAACGGGCTACCCGAAATTGATTTGGTAAAATAACTATCAGCGACTATATTCATAAACTTGGAAAAAGGGACGTGCGATACAACACTTATAACCATATTACTCGGTCTATAAAACTTTTTGTAAAATTGCAATACTTGTTCACGGGTTAATGACTTCGGTTTGTGATATGATAGTTTATCTATAGCGTTTTCATATGGAGACCCTTTATAGATAGATGCATCATACATATCTGCTACTATATCTTCGCCCGAATCTTCGAGCAAAATATTTTCTTCTACCACTACCTTTTTCTCTTTTTCAAACTCGCCTTTGTCAAACACGGAGTTTAGCAACATATCTCCTAAAACCAAAATACAATTTTCAACATATTCATCTTCGCATTTTACAATATAGTTTGTATAAGATTTCTCAGTAGTTGCATTGAAATATGCCCCAATTTTATCATATGTCTGCGATATATCTTTTGCTAAAGGCTTGTTTTTTGTTCCTTTGAAAACCATATGTTCTACGAAATGAGATATACCTCTCGTATCATCAGCCTCCATTGCAGAACCTACTTTGCAAAATACTTGTATAGAACTTACGGAAATACTATTACGCGGGTTCTCGTAAACTATCCTAAATCCATTCGGAAATGTATGTGTATGAATCATTATTTATATAATAAATTATGATACTATATTTGGTGCGATTTATTTGCGTATATGCGATATGGTCTGAGCATTCGTATATCACAAACCGTTGTAGATATTAAGTAGTTAACCGAAAAATACACGTATTATATAGTTTAGACGCCAATTTCAAGAGGAACACGGCCTAAATCGGGTTCAATAGTACTATGATTCCAAGGTCCGACGTCTTGCTTTGCAATAATAGGATCAGATCGAAGTTGCAAGTTGGCATTTCGGAGAGTTTGGCCAATAGTATCTAAACCAATATGGTATCCGGCTTGGAGCAAATCAGGCATACCGCCTTGGTTGATGGCAGATGGGTTAAGGGCAGCCCATTGACTGTTTTGGTCTTGGGGCAAAAGATCACTTGGGTTAGCAACTGGTTGAGCACTGTATCCACCGGGTTGATTTGAACCGGGTACAGTTGATGGAGCAGGAACAACATATTGAGCAGAAGTTTCTTTGACACTAGGTTGTTTTTTGACATTCTGACCACTTTGCACACTTCCATCTTCCATACGATCGATTATGAGAGATTTAGAGGATGAGTAATATACCACAAACATAACGGATATAACTAAAATACCAATCAATATCAATTTATCTGTCGAAAAGAGTTTAGACATACTTATATACATACGACCGATAAAATTATTTTACATTTTTGTTATTTTTGCTAAATAAAATGTGAATAAATTGTCATATAGATATTTACATTTTTATGCCGATATTTTTGGAATGTTATTTGCAAGATTTTTAATAAGTATTTCTATAAATATGCCTAAAATCTATTATTTATTCTTGCTTTTCATAAAATGAATCTTCGTCTAAATCGCTATCGCTATCATCCAAATCTTCCAGCATATATGTGTTTTTTATACGTTTTGCTTCTAAATAAGCCGAAAGTGCTAAATCCTTGGCTAACTTAGCCTTTTTTTTGGCGTCTTGGTACATTTTGTAATAAACATCATTTCGGGTTTTAATTTGGATTTGTTCATGTTCCGGTATTTCATCTAAAGATAACTCTATTTCTTTTAATTCGGTGGAAGATTCTTCTATATCTATGTTTTCGTGTGCATCATACGGTTGCCCAGGTTCGTTCGGTATGACATCTTGTAATATATTTTTGGAAACGGATATATCAGATGTATCTATAATGATTTCTGTATTTACCGGGGGTTTTCCTAAATGTATATTTTCCTCTGATGATAAATCATAACTAGACAATTCTCTATTTTCTGCAGATACAGGAATTGGTGTGAGTTTTTCAACATATGTGTCTGTATAGTCAGACTTTGGTTTTCCTTTAACTAAAATACATTTTTCGAATAAATTGTTATCGGGCAATACCAACATCTGTTTAATTTCTATTTCAATTTGGAAGCTCCGGGCAGAACATTTTATACCCTGAAATTCTAATATAGTAATAATGTCATTTCTATCAGTTATTTCTTCCGGGCCAACAAGTTCTTCATTTTCATTGTATATTTTCAGAGAACATTTACCGAGTTGTGTAGGAATGTGTGTCCTAACTGTGTAATATTTTCCTGACTTGTATAGTTTTACACAAGACGAAAATGAGTTCTCTATATCGTGCAAATCGAGTTCTGTATCAAACCAGGTTTCTCTATGGTCATAGATGTATTTCTGTGAATAATTTTCGAGTTTTTCAATCCATTGTATAAAGCTTTCGTGCTCATTGGTAAACATTAAATCCGAAAAATATTTTTTACCAGCCTTCAATATACCCTGTTTTGTATTACATTTAGGCGTTTGAATATACAGTGGCAATTCATTTATTCTAAACTTGATGAAATAGTTTCCTCCAGGAACAGCCGTTGGTTTTAATAATAACAATTTGCTAAATGGGAACTCGTATGTTGCGTTATAGATTCCTTCCATAGTTGCTGTGTCGGTATATATTGGTTTTGCATTTTTGTTATTTTTTTTGAACGAGAACTAGATTCTCGTCATACATATCAATAAAAAATATGGTCAATAAATAATATGTCATTTAAAACGATTCGAGATACGTGTATTGAATATTTGAATAAAGAAGATATTAAGCACGATTTGAAAGAGATATTAAAACCAATTGTTTCAACCGTTTATAATGAAATCTATATTTACATTTGGTTGATTTGTTTTTATAATGTTGTATTTATTTTTATAGTTTTAGCCAATTTCATTTTATTGATGCGTGTATTGAGAAACAATATACCGGTACCTGAAAAATATATTTAGATAATATATATCCATAATATGGCAAAAAGCAAGTCTCAAAAAAAGCAATCAAAACAGCAAGAACAATCTGGTGGCGACGGCGCTGCCGATCACGCACTTAAGGTATTTGGTAATATGAATGATCAACATGCAGTAAGTTCAATTGATAACACTATTGCAATGAAGGGTGGTGAATTGGATATTTTACAGGAAAAAAAACAAGATTCAACTAAACAGGTCCTTGTTAGTGGCGGCAAACAATCCAAGAAACAATTGAAAAATACAATTAAAAAGCAATTAAAGCAACTTAAGCAACAAGGTGGTGAATCATTGAAATTCTCTGAATATTCATCGGCTACTCAATCAGATTCTACTCCATCTACAACTGATGCCAGGGTAGCGGTACACGCAAATGGAGACGGTAATCAAACTGGTGGCGATGGAAAACAACTCAATTTGCAAAAAGGATTTCTTAAGGCAGGTGATAAAATGTCTAAACAACAATTGCAACAACTAAACCAACAACTTGATAAGTTGCAACAACAACAGCAAGGAGGCGTTGGATTAAATGAAATTGTTGTTCCGCTTATTTTGTTATATGCTTCTCAGGGATATGGCCAAGGCAAGACTGCAAAAAAGAGCATGACGTCTGTTCGCAAGTCTCTTCGTTTAACTAAGTAAATACATATACAAGTACAACTCTTTAGTATAATATAACACTATTTTATAAATAGTATTATGATTAGCGGTAGTGTAAATAGCAATAGTACAAATAGCGGTAGCATAAACAATCAATTAGTAATTGGATATAACTCTCAAAAACAGTTTGTAGAGAACGTAAAAAAATGGGTATTATGCGACCAACAACTCAAATTAATAAAAGAAAAATCCGACAAAATACGCGATACAAAACACGTTCTCGGTTCCGCTATATGTACATATATGGATGAAAATAATCTATCGCAAAATGAAATAGAAATTACTGATGGTAAATTGAAAATATATGAAAAAAAAGAATATTCTCCCCTAACATTTTCCTATATAGAACAATCTTTAGCAAAAATTATACCCGATAAATCACATGTCCAATTCATTATACAATATCTGAAGGAGAACCGCGAAATAAAAACAACTACTGATTTAAAAAGTATTTACAAAAAATAAATACTGTCATAATATACTGCCATATAATATAGAACAATGGAAATACAACCTTCAATTATATCACAAGCATTATATGGAGAACAAGGTAGAGTTGCAGTTCCACTGTCTGTATTTATCAAACAGTCCAAAGGTAGACAAATTGGTGGCAAAAAAGATATTGAGCAGTTGGGGGTTCCAATGGTTCTCGCATTAGTAAATATAAATATGAATAAACCGTGCAATGATCCAGATGAACATAGTTATGACAACCCAATAGATGAAATGGTTGAATATAGACCAGGAGAACTAGAAGAGTTTGCACCGATTTCAGATGAAGTGTATGACAGTTTATTTAACACAGTTTTAGACGAATCACTTGAATCTGAGAGCGAATATTTGCCCGTTAAAAAATATACTCGTAAAAATAGAAATTAATGTCTAAATATCCAGACTATAATTGTGCAATAGCATCGATTATGTATATTTTATTGTTATAACTAATAAAATATATGATATGATATGACTAATCTATCTATCTGTAGACTAATCTCAATATTCTGACCAAGCATTGCGATTGAATGAATTGATATTCAACAATTTATCCGCATTTTCTTTCCAAAATTGGACTTTTTTGTCGATCAAGGTATCTTCTTCCGTTTTTGGCTGCAATTTATTTGCAGCCATCGCTTGTAAATCTTTATCAGTAGGTTTTGGTTTTTGGCCGAAACAATTTACGCCAAACTTAATATACGGATTCTCCATATATCCTCCATTTACTCCCGGGCGGCCGCAATTATTTTTTGCTTTAGGATTTTTCTGTAATTCTTCCCAAGTAGCTTTTTGTGTGGGAAAATAAGCCATTTGTCCCTCTGACCATCCATAACTGCACCATTCTCCGCCCTTGTTATATGCTTCTTCTATTTCATCATATGTCGCTAAACGAGCACCAAAAGCAGAACATACGGCTCGGGCATCGTCATATGTATACAAGTTGTTTGATATATTGAATACTTCATTAGATGAACCACCTGTGGTTTTCAATTTTGAAGTAGTTGACGTATCAGTATTATCAGGCGTGCTTTCACCCCACAAAGCTTTTAATGGATCAACGTCTAAAATAGAAATACCCAATACATATTTACAGAAAACAACAATGGCGGTAATTGTACCTACTACTGTCGCAAAAGTACTTAATAGCCATAATGAAATTGGAGAACTTGCTCCCGAAGTAGGAATACGGAATAAAAATACGATAAGAGTATAGAAAACCAAAAATAAGCCTGAATAAACTAGAGTATTGGTATCATTTAATGTATTATATGTACTCGTTTTAATATCTTTACCTGATGAAGGGTTATTGTTATAATAACTAATGAGATAGGTAAACATAACTACCAAAATTAAAATATCCACTATTTTTAGCATATATTCAGGACCTGTAAGAGACGAATTAAATATTCCAAATACAGCATATGCAATAAAGTAAACTGCTAAAAACCATAGCACCAAAATAATATTAGAACTTGAAAAAATAGTGTTAAATGTATTTGTTATATCATCAGTTAAAGACGTATCTGCAGATGGGGTCGTATTGGTATTTGATGAAGTATTAGTGGCAGATGAATTGTCAGTTCCGATATCAGTATTTGACGTATTATTGCTAGACATTATGTATATTATACTGGGTTATTTTTTTTGCGATAAAATAAACAGTATGCCATTGGAGTAATTATATGAGAACTTGCAGGTAATGGTATTTCTCCTATATTTTGGTCATTATAATGCAACCATTTGTCATTCGAGTTTTTAACAAATGCGGTATAATGTCCCCCTGAAACTCCGCCTATATGATTACATATGCCAAATAAATCATATACATATTGTTTGGGATTGTAGCCCTTTACGTATTTAGACAAATCCAGGTTTTCTATAGGAAATGTAATCAAGTTGCCCATTTTTCTCGTTCCATCTGGCGAAAAACGTTTCAATGTTATGACTAAAATCTTCGGAAAGTTCCAAAACCCCAATGTTTTTACTACGTCTTCTTTTTCTTTCGTAGTTTCGTTATACCATGCATTGTCTCCGGACAGAGTTTCAGATTCAACAAATTTGTCAAAACATTCATATAGATTGCAAGCATTATCCTCGGGAATAGGCAAATCCATTATGAAAAAACTTTCGGGTTTTGTGCTATAAACTTTCTTATTTAGTGATACAATCTGAGAGACATATATCCCATAAAACAAATCCATTATTTCCGAATATTCTTTGGAATATACTTCCTTCAACATTGCATAACACTTTAATGCTAAATCATCCACCGAGTTCTCCGATTTTCCATTGATATTCATTTTTATTCCCCGAGAAATACTATTATGCATACATTCAATTAAAAACAATAGAAACTCAGGCATATCATTTTGCGCCCAACCTGTAAAAATATCGCGATCTTTTTGTGTTGCAACGCGATGCACATTATTGACAAACTTATTCGGAGCTACTATGCAGTTTTGTGCCCACATAACATTTCTTAAATCATTCCATTCTTCAATTATAGAACAATCTATTAATCCTGGTTTCATATGGCGTTTATATCCTTCTGAGTTCAAAAACTCGTGTAATTCATATGTATGATTGAGAACTTGGATACAAGAATTGAGAAAACACGTATTTCCTAAATTGACCAATCCTGTTATTCCTTTTCCATCATATTTAGATAAATCCATTTTTATAACAATATAAACACTATAATAGTTATATTAGCATACTAATCTCTATATCAGTTAAATAATGTCTAATCGAAATCGAAACCAAAATACAAACACAAACACAAACCAAACTATTGAAAATCTTTTGCTCAATTATTTACTGAACTATACAGATCTTAGTACTGCTGGAGCTAATTCAGATTTTTCAACAAATGCAACAAATCCAATGACTGACCGTATTGTAAGTTCATTATTAAGAGTTTTTGATTCATATCAAAGAAATGTAGAAATATATCATCGCAATATGGGAGAACTTATTCATTTATTGCGCACAAATATGAATACGTCTAGTCAACCAGTACAGATAGCAACTGCACAAACAACCCCTGAACAAACAACTGGTCGAAGAGAAAATAGATATAGACCATGGTATTTTACATCTACAACAACGCAATCTACAACTGATCCATCAAATAATGCAATACCGCCACCGTCTACGCGAACTCCTACTTATCCAAGTACAACGGCAACAACGGCATCATCTCCAAATAATGCAATACCACCAGTATCTACACGAACTCCTACTTATAATAGTACAACGGCAACATCATCATCAAACAACACAATACCGCCAAGAAGCATTCGAGCTCCTACTTATTCTAGTACAACCGCAAGTTCAACCTCAACATTACCCGCAAATAATCGTTTAACTCACCGTGAAATAGTAAACAATGTTTCTACTATAGAATACTGTTCAGATGAAACAGAAACCCGGTGCCCAATTTCGTTTGAAGATTTTTGCGTGGGTGAGAGTATTTGCAAAATAAATACTTGCGGACACATTTTTAAACGAGAACCTCTATATCAATGGTTAAATAATCATAATACTTGTCCAGTTTGCCGAGCTAATGTATTATCGACAACCAATAATACTCAAACTAATATAATAAACGAATATTCTCAATATATTGCATATACTTTATTAGCTGGACTGAATACAAACCCTAGTAATATCCAAACATATACGTTTGATCTACCAATTTATTACGATACATCTGGAAATACGAGAACCCCAAATATTTCTACTAATTATGATTATATTGTTGAAGAGGAAGATGACGATGAAGATTAGTTATGTGAATCGTTTTTTGTGGCTCATTCGGAGATTATTTTTACACCACAATAACATAGTAGTTATTGTGGTTCATAAGTTTTTGTATCGGGGGTAATAATAGTTATTTAGTTATTTCTATGATAATTTAATAATTCAGGTACCTTGTTTGTATTCCCTTTAGAATTAAAACTAGACTGATTATGTATACGATGTTTTACTAATACTTTAGAACAATTATAAAAAGAACAACCTCTTTTTTTTAAAGTCAACCATAAATCATAATCTTCTACACCATCATATTTAGCATTCCAATGACACAACTCTTTTCTAATAAGAGAACTGCTATTAATAATTGGATTAAAATGGAAAAAATCTTGATTTTTCAAATCACCTGAAGGAATTCCAGGCATTCCATCCATTCCTCCAAAATAAATACACAACGTTCCTATAACATCATACGTATTTAAAAACGGAGATTGAACTTCCAATTTTTGTTCGTGCCATATATCATCTACATCTAATATTGCTACGTAGTTGTACTTACAATGTTTAACCATTTCATTTAATGTAACCGATTTTCCTTTCAAATGAAAAAAATCAATAACTTTTATATTTTCATTTTTTTCTTCATTTTTTTCTTCATATTTTTTCGCTATTTGATATACTTCTGAGTTTTGGGGGTGTCCATTGATACCAAGGATAAGTTCCCAATGAGTATAGGTTTGATTTAAAACAGAAGAAACCGATTCATCAATGAATTCGATTCCATTATAAATTGGCATTAAAATACTTATCATTTTTTGATAATTGTGGTATATATATTATTGAATAATGACATCATATTTATATTGTATTTTATGAAACATAGATTGCAAAAACAAATAAATACGAATGAATATTTATACATTTGGTGTTTTTACACTACTTGTAAACTGCATAAATAAAAAGTTTGGCTACGTATACTATATAGCCTAAAGTATATAGTATAATGAACGAAATTGGAGAACCTGACGAAAATAGTATTAGAATCGATATGTTTATACAAGACATACAATGTATTCTAAAAGACATAAATAAAGACCACGAAAAAAAACACACCGAAATAAAGAACCATTTCAAGAATATCGCTTCCAATCCGGAACATTCTTATTCGGCTAAAGAACAAGTTGCTGTATTACTTGAAATAATGAAATGCTATAACACAAATATTATAGAATATCAGAAAGATATGCGAGAACTTGGTATTATAACGAAAAATCTTATAAAAGCACATAATTCTTCGTCTTTTTCACATGAAAATCATGCATCGAATGACCCACCGCTTTCTTTATATGACTATTTTATTCAATTGATATGGGGAAAACCTAGTGCAGTGGAACCGGGTCAAGAACCCGCAGTAGATTTAGCCAATATTTTTGTCAGTAGCGAAAACGATATAATAGAACATAATCTAGCCCAAACTGCTAGCGAAATATTGGGTACATCAAATCCGACACCTAATAATGTTCTCGCAAAAAAAACAGGTAAAAGACGCAATACTATACAACCTATTATAAAACATACAATATAAACACTACGTATACATATCCAAAGTATTCATGTTTTGTTTTAGTTATTTTTTTGTCGAATTAGATGGTGTAAAGAAGTTCGTTATTGTTTGGATTCGATGTTTTTCATTATAGATATTTGTCAAGAACTTATCAAACAATAGGGCCTTAATTTTCGCCGAACAATATTTTTCCTTCTTTTTCATAAATACTTCTATATCTCCATCTACTTCTTCGTTGAGTTTTTGCATATCCTTCTTAAAGTTTTTAATAAGAATATGCTTTCCTTTATTTAGCCATATTTGTTCTAATGCTAAACCGAATAATTGTTGCAGGGGTTTCATAAGCTGGTTTGTTATATAGAATACATAATCGACTTGCAACTTATTGCCGATAATATATTCGGGGGTTTCGATTTTGTCGCCCTGCAACGCTTTTTTTGTGTCATTGACTATATGCACGAACTTCATACGGTCCCCCGGTTTAGGTTTATTTCCCGGATCGCGTTGTCCAATGCGGTCTGCAAGAACCCGGTGCGCGATTTGTTGCGGGTTTTTGTAATCTCCCCGGAGAGCTTTTGTTATAGTGAGTTTATCCATTGGAACGGTTCCTTTGATTAGTTCTGATAAAGCTCCTTCTAAATAGTCTATGGCTTTTTGAACGCTATTTTCTTTCATCAATATATTGAGTATTTGGCCATACACATCTTTCAAATAATCGCAACTATCGCGACGCTTTAGCGATAGACCCATATATTTGAGCTTGCCTTTATTGGGATCAGTTTCGTATAACATACCGACATAGCGTTTCTTGGAAAGGAGAACAAAGGGCATCAGCGTTTTTTCATATGTGAGTTCCATAGGGGGCTTTAGGAATTGTGTACAAAGATCGGCGGCGTCTTGGGCGATTTCTATTGTCATTTCTAGTGCAGGTTTACCCACGATTTTTTCGCCGGTATTGGGATTTTCTAGGTTGAAAGTGAAGAATACAGAATCCGTGTTATGGACGATCATATTACCGACTCCTGCGGCGAAATGATGATTTTCAGTTGTTAAGTCATATACATATTCATTACCGTATGGTATTTCATATATCTTTTGTATTTTTTTGTTATTGTTAATACTATTATTGTCAAATGATGTTTGTATTTTCAAAGAAACCACGTTATCATAATATTCAGTATCTAGTCTAATTTGCATTCCGGATTGTTGAGCGATAAGCGCCAATTTAGAGAGATATATCCAATCACTGGAAAAGTATTCACAGTCGGTACTAAATCGAATGTCTCTATGACAATTTAGTTTGTAGGTTTTGTCAATAGGATGATGCAATAATTCCACGCCAAGTTCAACATCTTTAGGCGATATTTCTTCGCCGGTGTGTAATACCAATGAATGGTCATCTGTTACATCAACGCATCCAGTATGTGTTAATACTCGCATCATTTTTTTATGAAGTGCTAATCGGTGTCGTATAACTCGATAGAGTCGGGTCCATCCTTTTTCCGTCCAAGTTTCGACACCATTTAGTTCCCATATTTCTTTGTCTTGTTTTCCTTCTTCTGAACACATTTGCCAACCATCGACGCATCCATATTTAGGACCCAATTCTTCAATCGTACATATATCAACGGTTGTTCCGTTATTGACTCGAACATATACTGGTGTATAATCAGCAACGCTATCCCCGTATACATACTCGGCTTTAGTACGAACCGGGCCGTGAATAGCAGTCTCATAAACCCGGTCGCCATAAACTTCTTCGATAATTCGTTTAGCATACGTAATCATCATCCTACCAGTTGCAGTTGTACAAGCCGCAACATCTTTCTCATAAAATGTCGAAGTTCGCGCACCACATTGGCCATACAATGAATTAGCAGTCACCTTATAACCTAATTGACGTTTATCCAAGATATTTTGCATAAATGGGTCTTTTTCCGTTTTCGCCATTTTCCTCGTATTGGCGCGGGCCTTTAGCAATTCTTCCAAAATAGATGGCATAATACCTTTCCGATTTTCTGGAAACTGTGCCCACCTACAAATCATCTTTCCCACTTTGGTTTTCACGGCTTTCGCCGCGGGCCGGGCCGGGTTGCGCAGGTACTTAAACGTATCAAACTCGATATCGATATATTCATACCCTGGCAAATTGTCATACACATATTTCCCCGTTTTAGCATCTCGTTCGCCAATCTCCTTAATAAGATTTCCGTCTAAATCGTATTCTTTAGCCCATACTTTACTATCGTGCGAGAAGTTCTGACTAATCATTGAAGACGGATATAGCGATGCATAATCTACACAGGCAACTGGGTTATCCATATACATCGAACATTTAGGCGGAAGAACTATGGCGCCTTCATATCCCTCATTGGCACCCGATTTATCCAAGTCGGGCATCAGCGTATTTTTATCGCGGCATTTTTTAGCAACATAACTAGTGAGTTTGATACCTTGCCCACGAAATACTAAGAAACTAATTGGTACTGAACAAATCGACGACATTTCGACATATCCAGTTATAACATCGATCTTGTTCATTAAGTGGTGGACCAAGTTGCAATCTTGAATACAATATTTAGCAACAATTGCCCTGTCGGCGGCGGAACCTTTAGAAAGGCGGAAAATATCTTGCGGAGTTACATCGTCCTTTGCCATACCCCATTTAATGGATTTGCCTCCGGCAGCAGCCGGGACGTCCTCGTGCCCATCTAATACCAATACATTGTATGACACCGCGGTCTCTTTACCTTTGACAGTTTCAATAACTTCGCGACCTTTAATAATATTGCGGACCACAAACTTTTTGCCGTCTTTGTAATAGTCCGATGTAAACCCACCGAGTTCGATATGTATAAAATCGCCCGCGTGCAAACCCATCAAGTTTTGGCTATAGAGTTCGGTTATAGGATTGCCTCCGGCGTCTTCTGTAAGAACGACTTTCTGCACACTATCGCTAATAAATTGACCAGCTACATCATCAAGTTTGTATGAAGACAAATTGAAATCTCGGCGGAAATATGTATACATATCAATCTGCAATCTACCCGCCATTTTGAAATAGCGCAAATCATATTCGCCCGTTGCCAATTGGATTTTGGTGTTTTCAATAGTTATATCTCCCGTATCCCGATTTACTTTAGCAGATAATTCGCCGGCTTTTCTTGACAGTAGGAGGAACTCAGCCTCGCATTTGAGTTCTAGTGCCCGCTGAAACATAAACTCATAATCAAATCCAAATATGTTATATCCAATAATGATATCGGGGTTTTCGCGTTGTATAACATCGGTCCATTTGAGCAATACACCTCTCTCAGTTTCGGCTGTTTCGATTTCGGCGCCTTCTACTGGATCACAACTACCTAACACTACACAATGATTTAGGTATGGTTCCGGTTCGCCATATCGCATAAATGTGGACCCAATAAAGGTGACTTCATCGCCTTTGAGAGCCGGAAACTTGGACGTCAATACTTCGTTCAGTTTTTGCACTTTATATTCGCGGTCATTTTCTGTACTCATCAATACATCTATAATAGTTATACTGGATTTTTGTGGTTTTTTGGAGGGTTTAGGTTGAGATTTAGGCGCAACCACGGGTTCGATTTCTTCTACCTCATGTTCTATGGCATCATCTATGTCATCTGCGTCTACGTCTCCATCGCCATCGCCTTCTCCGCCACCTTCTCCATCTCCATCTCCGCCTTCGGCTCCTAAGCCGGCCCGATAATTGGTTGCGGCTTCTTCTTTCATACGCTCAAACATCGTATCTATAGTCAACAATTCAGATGCATCAGCACTCTCTATATCCGACACCGGGGTTTCCATAATAACATCGATTATTTTAGAAACTCTTTCTTTTACCGGTGCGACTTTAGGATATACCAAATCGATATCGTCGCAACGACCAAACCCGAAAGCCGCCAACACCATTTTTTTGCATAATGCCTTGCACCGTTCTTTTTCTAGTTTTTGGCAACCTAAATGGCGATTAAATACATCCACAATATTCATAGCCAATCGTTTGTATGTCTTTTTAGGAAGTGGAAAATCACCGTGAGAACTACTGGCTTCAATATCAAAACTACATATTTTGTATGGCACCCGGGTTTCTTTTTCTGGCATAGGTTTAATGTATTGCGATAGACAAATGTATTCATAATCACACGTTGTCGATTTAACAGGGCATTCATATGATTTGGACATAGAAACTGATACCCAACCAGATGGACTAATGTTGTGTATATGAAAGAATCGCAAAAGGGGAGGAATAGAACTCTCATATAAGACAAGAGTGGTTTTTGCATATACATATGGCTTCGGTCTACGTCCCCGGTCTTCCGTATATTCATACCACATATTTTTCACTTTATTCATTGCGGCTGTGTTTTTAAATACGAAATGCGCAAACTTGTCCAGTTTTCCACCAGTAAATCCATAGAGTTTGTTATATTCCACCAATTTTGCACTTACAACGGAGTTTTCGTAATACTTACCTAGTTTCTGTTTAATATCTGCTAATAAGCCTGCAACAGTCGCCTGAGTCCAAGAATTGCCGACTTTGATAAAGAAGAATGGCTGAAAATCTTTGACAAATAGGGAAAATGTTTCACCGGATTCATTTAGGCCAAACATTTGTATAACAAATTGCGATTCGTCGACCTTTTTTTCATATGGTTTAGCTGGGTTATTTTCAGCGTCTTCGTCTGCATCTTCGTCTCCTGAGCTTTCATCCTTTTCTGGTTTCTCGTCATATATCTGGAAATCGAGAAGACGGACAGTTTTCAAAACCGCCCGTTTCGGTTTCGGTTTATCCGCAACTATTGCACCAGTCTTTTTTATTACTTTTTTAATAATAAAAGTTTTATCACTAATTAACATAGGTTTCATTGTGTCGTTCATAATAATTTCTAATAGTAATGATGCATACTATTTATATGTATTCATCATTTTCAATTTTCTAATTTTTAGCTATTTTTGGTATTTATGTGGAGGAATATGGATGTCGAGCATTATCTAAAAATCGTTTTTCAAAATAGGCCAATGGTATATTATGCTTGTGTAATACAATACTCAGCAAAGATTGGTCATGACGATGCTCACAAAACATATGACTATTTGGGGCTATACTCGGCGAATCGGTTATGTCTTCATATACACAGCACATATCCAACCATTCCTTCATATATTTTACACTGTTCTCCGTTTTTTTAATAACGAGTGCCCCTCCCCAACAATCTTCTACACCTTCATTAAACACTTTGTCATACATATCGTATTTCAAAATGACGTCCATTTTACACCAATTTTTCATATAATACACGAGTTCATTTGGTTTATTTTTCCATACCAATATATCTTGGATTTTCAAATGCGGTTCATATAATTCGCGGAAATCTTCGAAAAACCAATATAGCGAATCAATATAAAAGAGAACATCTCCTTCTACCATTTTTTCCATAACTTTATTAATGATATATGGTTTCCACAACCAATAACCATCGCCTCTACCCAATGACAATATCGATTGATGTTTTTCTACAAACTCGGGGTCCATATCTGTTTTAGGAAATAGAATTATTTCGAATTGTTTTCCGTGTTCTCTTACTGAATCAAGTAATTTGGTTATATGCGGCATATAACCTCCTCCACAATCATCATACATTAAAAAATAATGCATTATTTATATAACATATTATTTTGATTCTTTTTTATATTTATTTACAGTAAAATATTTTTACACAACACAACTATTACCTAACGTCTTCGGGTATGTCTAGACCTGCGATTTTTGCGACCTTTGCGCGTTTTTTTAGACGATTTCTTTGACCTGAGCCCATCCATTGCCCACGTAATAATGGGTCCTATTTCACGAGGACCTTCGTAATACGACAATGTTCCACGTGCAATTTTAAAAATAGTGGGATATCCGTCTTGTAATTCGACATTTGCATTGGGGTTATTCAAATATGGTTTCAATGTTGCTAAACCAACTTTTTCATCAGCCATATTTGATTCTTCGACTTTATATACAAGTGGTTTCGAACCGGAGGGAAACCGTTTCGGTATTTCCTTTTCTATTATAGCCCATTTAGGTTCGAGAACTTTACAATGACCACACCATTCTGCATATATTTTGCCCAATACAAGTGTTGGCTTTCCGCCAGTTTGCGGTTTGGCTATAACATTGGTCTGTTTGCTTTCTTCGGCAATTGTTTTTTTCATAACGTTCTCTAAAAAACGGTGCATTTCTATAACTTATACATAGAAAGTATCTATAGAAATCTTTTCGGCATTAAATATATAATGAAACAATTACAATTTACAATTGCTGTATTTGCACTAATAGTTTTTTTTATAGGGCTGTATGTTTATTCATCCAAAAAATTAGACGCGCTATTTAGTGTATTACCAATAGAAGGTATGACAATCGAGGGTGTACCTGAGAATACCGACTATGGTGCAAATTGCCCAGATGTGCTTGTACGTCAAGGAAATAACATTTTGCTATACAATTCTCGTATTCCTGTAGTAAAAGATATGAACCCCCTTGTATTTTCCAATTTAGACGAATATATTGATTTTACTCGAAATGAGCGTACAAAAAGAAATAATTGTCCGGTTCTCTTTTTACAACACGAAACAGACATACAAGGCAATGATGTGTATCGCATTAGACCAAACTTATTTGATTTACAGCCTGGATTACCTACACAATCTGCAGACCAGCTCGCTCAGGGCCAACAACCTGCTCCAGTTATAGATTCAAATACTGATCATCCTCCTTACAATGCTGGACAACACGCCGGATTTGACCCGATGGGTCTATCTGTAGGTGTATATACAAAATTAGACAAATTGCACGAATCAACTCGAAACCAAGACGGCAGCACATTAAGCGATAACCCAATGGACCCAAATTGGGGCGGAGTTTTATATACCCAGAGTAAAATACAAAGTGGAAAATATGATGAAAGAATGGTATATAAACCCAATTTGTTGACGGTTCGCAATACCCAATTTAATGCCGGCCAATTCGGACACGAATCCCCGCCCAATCAACTGATTACTACACCACAGTATTAGTGTTTGCCCAAATATTCTATAACATTTTTAACGCACGTTTTTGATATTTTGCGTGTTTTTCCGCCATTTTCGCATACAATGTTCTCCAATGACGTAGGATTATTTCGGATTTCATCAATCAAATTAGAAAATGTTCCATATTGCTTCATAATTGCCATAGCCGTAACTGAACTTATTCCCGGGATTTGACATAGTACAATTTCACCTATATTTTCCGGTGTAACATTGTCCTTTTTTACTTTTTTAACTACTGTACAATAATTCGCAGAAGATACTTGAGTATTTTCGTGGACAGGTTCTCCTTCATATGTCATATCATTTGTAATAGAAGTATTTAGAGAACTTTCCTGACCTTCAGACTGAACTAGAGACGTATTATTTTCTACAGGGATTGTAAGCGTATACGCCGCACGTTTTCCCCTTTGAAACTCTCTTTCCATTTTTTCCGCCATCCATACAATGTTCTCCGCCGTTTCATTTAGAGAACACGTTCTAAATACGCTAAATCCCTTGAAATGATTTAGACTTGTCATTGCTGACAATATGATACGTTTTTCCATCGGAGTTCTCAATTGTGAGAACATCCCCTCGATCATATAAATAATATTATGAGGTGAATATTCACCTGTATGTATTAACCGGTAGGACTGTTCCTCATATCTGCCATCTTTAATACTTGCTAAAAGATCGCTAAATGATTTGCGTTCAATTAAAACGCAATTTCGTTGCCCATCTGTTTTTATTAAAACATCGCCTAAAGGGAGAACTTCGCGAGAAATGTGGATAGTAGTATTATTTCCAGCAAAATTGACAATAGAGTCTATTTTTTCATACAAATCACGTTCTCGTTCATCGATAATAATTTGCATTATATAGGATACTGTGCTATTTGTGGCGCTATGTACGATATAAGAGTTTCATAAGAAACTGTTATATCATTTTGTTAAAATATTTATACGTACTATTGTTAATGACGTAATACCTACTATAGTAGAGTGCGCTTAAAATGGACTAAACTTATGACCAGCGATAGTGGTTCCTACTGGGGGGGTTATTCGTTTGAAGTTCAAACGAATCAGATTTGATTGCTTGCAGCAAAATCCTCTAGGAATACCGTTAGCTCCATATCCAATTGATGTCCAACTGCTGCGACCAACTTGAGGATACAAACCTGGCTTATTGTTTCCACCACCCTGGAATTGATTAGAAATACTTGCTATTGAACTAGTTCTTTTTGATGAGCTTAAAACCATATTATGATTATATATTCTATAAATATTTTATTTTTTCTTTTTAAAGTATTTACGATAATGTATTTATGCTAAATAATATAAAAACAACGCACTAATTAATATAGTTACCCCATTATTGTTTTCATTCTATTTACTGAATAAAATGAACACATCTGCGAATACAAATGCCTCAGCCTATGCTTATTCTTTTATCGATGACGATATTCGCGTTGAAAAAACGGCGAATGGTCAAGAAACATTGGTATTTGATCCATTTAATCCTCTAAATAAAGTTATAACCGAAGATGAAATAAAACAAATACTCCGGTCATATGGAATTGATGTTCCTATTCACAATATCAAATTATATCAACGTGCATTTGTACATTGTTCTTACATAAAACGTCCGGCTATAGAAAATCAACAAAACAATATTTCAATTATGCCTAAACCTGACAATTGTTTATCGCTATATACGAAATCGAATGAAAGGTTGGAGTTTGTGGGAGACGGAGTATTGGAATGTATAACTAAATATTATTTGTATCGCAGGTTTCCTAAAGAACAAGAAGGATTTATGACAGAAAAGAAAATCGCCTTAGTGAAAAACGAATCTATAGGTAAAATGGCGTATGAAATGGGATTGCACAAATGGTATATATTATCCAAACACGCAGAGAGCAAACAGATTCGCACTAATTTGAAAAAACTGGGCTGCCTATTTGAAGCATTTTTAGGTGCATTGTTCTTAGATTTTAATAAAATCGAGGTAAAAGATGATGACGAATGGTTCGCTAAATTGTTTGTAACCGGTCCCGGATTTCAAATGGCGCAAATATTTGTGGAATCTGTATTTGAAAAACACGTGGATTGGGTATCACTCATTCGCAATGACGACAATTACAAAAATATTTTGCAAGTCAAAGTGCAAAAGGAGTTCAAAGTCACCCCGCATTATATGGAGGTTTCTGAATATTCGGCAGAAACAGGATACCATATGGGCGTGTATTTATGTTTGGGACAAGCTGTGCATCATTTGAGTCATAATGATGCAATTCCGTATCATTATTTTGATAGTTATAAAGACATACACCAATTTATGTCTGAAAATGGGAAAGTATTTGTATTTCTAGGCGAAGGTCAACACAAAATTAAAAAGAAGGCAGAACAAATTGCGTGTGAAATGGCGATTTCTAGATGGGTTTAGTTTTTTGCTAAATATTTTGGACATTTTTGATATATATAGAATTAAAAATATAACAACCTACGATATTTTGTAGAAAACCATTAATCATATCACAAGACGAGTGATAGAACCAAGGTTATAAATACCTAAAGAAAAGATTAAATAATGAGATTTTGGTTTATTTTTAATGTGTTTTTGTCTCATTTTTCTTTTAGGTCGGTCTAATATTTTAACATAATATATTTATTATTGTTATTTCTTGACTGAAAATCATAAAAATATGTATGTTCATTATGTGTTTTTATTTGTTTAAATAAAGGTTTTATATTTGTGAAATATAATGCTATTATACCTTGCTCATTCGTTCTACTAATTGGATATTCGTTTGATAATGTTAATAAATTATCATAAGTGTCATTTTCGATTATCTTCGTATCATATAACATCATTGTTGTTTGAAAATAATCAATATCCAAATTATATCTATTATTTAGTTTTGTAAAATATTCCATATTATTTTTATCAAACTGAGTATGTAATTTCCATTCATAATACGGGTATGCGTCAGAGTGTGCTAATAATGTATTTTCTGTAATTTCATTCATTATAGGCAATATGTCTGAAAAAATGGTTGTTCCACAATCTAAATAAAAGATATAATTCCATTGTTTAAAAAATGTATTAAATAAATGAATTTTATGCCATTGAAACTTTTTCGTTAAATGCCTTCCGTCTGTGTGAATAGTATTATTTATAATTAAAAAATCATTTAAAAATTTAATATCAGGAAAATGTTTGATCATAATATTATTATTTTTTATAATATCACAATCTAATAATTCATCATAACGTAAATCGTCTCCAATTACTAAACAAATATTTCCTTTATATTTACCATTTGTAAGTAGCTGATTACAAGTATAAATAAACTTATCAAAATACACTTTATTACACACAAAAACTACACAAATATCTGTATTCATATACATCTGTAAACATAGTTAATTTTAGTTAAACAAACGCGTATGCTTGTAGTAATTTTTATAATTTTATGTTTTGAACTTTTATACAATTTTATAAATGTAATTACACACTTCTGTAAATAATAATAATCAGCAAAATGATATAGAATGATTCGTGTAGCATATAACATATTGTAATGTCAATCAACATAAACGAACATGGATTTTGGGATGGAGATTTTGCAGTAGATCATCACGCATATGACCCATCATTAAGTAATGCTTTAGTAGATTTTTTGAAAAAGGAGAACGTGGTGAATATTGCAGATTTAGGATGTGGTTTAGCACATTATGTTTCCAATTTTATTGATAATGGTATTAATGCAACCGGATTTGATGGGAATCCGCGAACACCAGAATTGACAAACGGGTTAGCATCGGTGTTAGATTTAGCCATACCAGTCATATTTGCGGATCCATATGAATGGATTATGTCTATTGAAGTTGGAGAACATTTACCGGCACATTATGAAGATATCTATATCCAAAACTTGCATAATAACAATAAAAAAGGAATTATTATGAGCTGGGCGTTAGAAGGCCAAGGTGGTCTGGGACATTTTAATGAGCGTAATAATGACTATATCAAGGCAAAAGTAATGGAATTGGGTTATACAAATGATGTGGAAGCAGAAAACGTGTTAAGAGAATCATCTTCACTCTGGTGGTTCAAAAATACGATTATGGTATTCCGTAAAACAGTTTCCTAATGTTCAGACATTAGTCCATACGTAAAATATACTAAAAAAATCAAATACATTTATAGTCGTTATATGAATATACAATAATATACCATACTATTGTATATAAATGGAAGGTCGTAATTATTTAGAACAACTGCAATTCAAAAAACAAGCAAAAAAACCACCTACTATTAATATAGATTTCGGCAACAAAACCGATAAAACCGATAAAACCGATAAAACTGATAAAACCAATAAACCAAAAATTGCACCTAAACCAAAGGTCTTAGAATCGGGTGAAGAATTGGAAGAAGGTGAAGTTTCATCTGCGGAAGAAATTATTGAACCTCCTGCGGAGCAACGCAAAGAAATACAAATGCAAGATTTACGCGGAAAAGTTCCGGTGGATTATGAATTGATAATGAGACGGTTGCAAACACATAATATTACTGGAGTAGTTGATATGGTTTCCAAGAAACCAGAAGTAATAATTAGTAATACGGTTGTAAGTATTCCTAAACGAATTATAACCAAAACTACTGAAAAAACGGTTATTGAAGACGAAAACCCTGAAAATATCGCGGAAAAAACTGTAGACAAGCCATTATCGAATGGTGAACCAGCAGTTGAAACACAAAAGAATATTGGACCGGAGGTTGAACCCGGTCCCGTACAAGAAGTCGAGGCTGTTCAAAAAAAAACAGTAGCTCCCAAAAAGAGACTTGTTATAGTAGGAACAGTTCCAAAAGTATTGCCCGGACCACTAAAAGAGGCACCTATTGTTGCTACTAAAGCAAAGGGTCGTCAAACAAAAAAAGCAACAACTACTGCAGTCGCAATGAAACTCACGAAAGCCGAAATTGCACGCAGATTGCCTAAACCCGAGAAGTTCGCAGTTCGAACTTCGCAATACTATATGAATAATCGCAAAATGTATGTACACAAAATTAAAGAACTTTTTAAGCCATATGAAAAGGAAATAGAAGAAATGGGCGAAATTGCGTCGTGCGAAAGAGACTCCTCGACCAGTTTTAGTCCTCTAACCCATCAAAAAATAGTCCGCGATTACCTAAACTTATTCACTCCTTATAGAGGTCTATTGCTATATCACGGTCTAGGTTCAGGTAAAACGTGTACATCTATTGGTATTGCCGAAGGTATGAAAAGCGCGAAAGAGATAATCATTATGACTCCGGCTTCTTTAGCAACCAACTATTTTACCGAAATAAAAAAATGCGCAGACTTACTATATCGCAAAAACCAATTTTGGGAGTTTGTAGGTATTGAAGGCCAACCAGATAATATCGAATTATTGTCTAAAGCACTCTCTTTGCCTAAAAGTTATATAGAGAAAAAACAGGGGGCTTGGTTAGTAGATGTAAAGAAACCACCCAATTTCAAAAGCCTAACTACTGCAGAACAAGAAAGTATCGACGAACAATTAGACAAAATGATTCGCGCTAAATATACTGAAATCCACTATAACGGTATGAATCGCCGAGTAATGAACGAAATAACGCAAAATAATACAATCAATCCATTCGATAACAAAACCATTATTATTGATGAGGTTCACAACTTTGTGAGTCGTATAATAAACAAACTGGAATCCAAGAAAACCGACCGTATAAGCAATGAGTTATATCAATATTTGCTAAAAGCCAATAATGCAAAAGTCGTTGCACTTTCCGGAACACCTATAATCAATTCGCCACATGAACTTTCAGTACTTTTCAACATATTACGCGGAGCTATCCGCACTTGGAGTATTCCAGTGAGACATAAAGACGGTAAAAAAATATCCAAAGAAGATGTTTTAGATATGCTAAATAATCCACCATCCGGAATACCTGTTGTGTCAGAATACGATTATGTCGATTTTGCCGATAATAAAATAATTATAACTCGCAATCCCATTGGATTTGTTAATACAAAACGCAAAGAAGTAAAAGCAAAGGCCGGTGGTGGTGAGTTTGTCGGAATATTGGGAAACTGGTTAAGTGGTGGAAAAAAAGAAAAAAAACAAACCAAAAAGGTGGCCGAAAAATCGAAATCGCACCATAAAAAATCTACAAAAAAGCATCGTCCGAAACAACATGGCGACTATGAGGCATATGAAATTGTGGATGGAATGTTAAAAATAAAAAATGTTCCTAAAGCCCCTATAGCAGAAAACGAAGATATAGACGTATTTCAGAGAACCGGACACGATTTGCATAAAGACGGAGGCGCTAAAGACGAGTTTGACAAATACGCGGGTATCAAATTAGACGAAAGTGGTAATGTATCCGACGATCAATTTTTGGACGCAATCAAACGTATTTTGAGAGCCAATGACATAGAAGTATTGGAAAAAATGATGAAAGACCAACCAGTCTATAACACTGCTCTTCCTGATAACGAAAAAGAGTTTGAACTCAAGTTTATCGACGATGTGAATAAAACTATTGCAAATCCAAATGTATTTAAACGGCGTATTTTAGGATTAACCTCGTATTTCCGAAGTGCCCAAGAAAGTCTATTACCCAAGTTTATAATGAGCGGCGCTAAAACATTCCATATTGAGAGAGTTGATATGAGCGAGCATCAATTGGACGAATATACGCGCAGACGATTAATGGAAATCGAGGATCGAAAAAAACAGGCAAAAAACAAAAATAAACAACCTAAAGAAGGTGAAGAAGACAAGGGTGAAAACTCTACATATCGTGTATGGACTCGTGAAGTATGTAATTTTACATTCCCAGATGGAATTGAACGCCCTGTTCCAGATAGAAAGCAGAAAACTATTGATGCGGCCGATGCTGCCGAAGTAGAAAAAGCAAATGAATCCATACGTAAATCCGGACTCCCAGAAATAGAACCTGAAGAAGAATCCATAAATATGGATAGTGTCGATGAAATGGAAAGCGCTAAAAATAGTAAATATATGGATCGTATTAAGGCAGTTCTCAAACAATTGGCATATGACCCGGCTAAACCTAGGTCAGAACAATATTTGACAAAAGAAGGTATGTTGGATTCTCTCAGTCCTAAAATGTTAAAAATGCTGGAAAATATCCAGAATCCGGAGAACAAAGGTCTACATTTGATATACAGTCAATTTCGTCATATTGAAGGTGTTGGTATATTGAAACTCATTTTAGAAGCCAATGGCTACGCCGAGTTCAAAATAAAGTCTGTTGCCGGGGCGGAATCATGGGAATTGGTGGAAAACGAAGAAGATGTGGGAAAACCGATGTTTGCGCTATATACAGGTACGGAATCAGAAGAAGAAAAAGAAATAATACGTAATATCTATAACGGAGATTGGGGATTTGTTCCTAAATCTATTGCGGAAAAACTCCAGACAAAATCCAAAGACAATCTGTATGGCGAAATAATCAAAGTACTAATGATTACGGCAGCGGGTGCCGAAGGCATCAATTTGCGTAATACACGATTCGTTCATATAACCGAACCCTATTGGCATAATACTCGTTTAGAACAGGTTATTGGTCGCGCTAGACGTATTTGTAGCCACGAACAATTGCCAGAAGAATTGAGAACGATTAAAGTGTTTTTGTATATAACATATTTTGGCGAAGATTTATTGGAAAAAGTAAATAGCACTATTCAAACAACGGATATAGATCCAGAAGATGTTAGTCATATTGAAACTACGGATGAATACTTATTGCGTATTGCAACTTCAAAAGAAGTTCTCAATAATACATTCTTAAAAGCAATCAAAGAGAGTGCAATGGATTGCACATTGTACAAAAACAAGGAAGGGTTAATGTGCTATGGAGTTGGTATGGATAAAAACCCGGGAAATAATTTCCTATCCTATCCAACTGTGGACCAGGATTTAGCAGAACGCGATGACCTAAATGTCAAGAAAACCGCGCTAAAATTGGCTGAATTAAAAGTTGAAATCGAGGGGGTGAAATACGCCATAGATAAAGCAACGGACAATTTGTATGATTTAGCTAAATATAAAAACGGAAATATTGAACTAGTTGGAAAACTTATTCGACCCGGAAAAGGAAAAACCAATTACGGTATTGCTAAAATATCCGGACGCTAATGATATAGTGAGTGCTAAACAATATTATCTGCAATAAAAATAATGAACTATTTAAACATTTCATTATTTTTGATAAATCCTAGAATCGAAACAATCTGCTAAAACCACACGTTATATTATTCCAAGTTCCATGTATTTTGGTATTCATTTTCAACAATTCAGTTATAGAATCAATGAAACTATCAAATGCCCAAATAATTTCGTTTTCGTGTTCAACGACAATTACTCTTCCTTTCACTGCAATGTAAAAAATTGTTTTCAAAATACCCGCGCACATATCCGCAAGATCTTTAGGATGAATGGAATATAGTATCACGTATAAATCCAATACAATTTGTACTATTTCAGGTAAATCGGCAATAGAAATACGTCCATCTTTAACAATAACATACAATGCGGATTCAAATGATCCAAAATATTTAGGATGGTTTTCAACGATTTGTTTCAAACAATCAATATATTTAGCATCAATTGGAAACTCGTATTTTTTTTGTAGTTCGCGATCCGATATAATATTTGTTATAAGGTCTAACAAAGAAACTTGTAATAAAGGGGTCTCTTCTCTTGGTAAAATAATGTTAGGACTATTTGGTTCTAAAGGATAATCTTGAGAACTTTGATTTGGTACATTATTCATTAGCACATTATACGTTGTATCACTATACGCTGTGACACTATCCGTTGTATCAATAGTGGGTATACCATATAACTCGGGTTCTCTTTGGACAATAGTAGTTTCGTTTTCAGACCCGGGTCCGATAGGACTTTGAGAACTTTCTGGACTATAGGTTTCATTTTCTTCTATAGCCGAAAAACCGGTAGACTCTTCCACAGTATTTTCAGATATAGTTTCTACAACATCGTTCAATATCTCAGCAACTTCCGAATCTTCGTTAAATTGAGATACCGACTCATATTTAGGTTCAGTATTGGGTTCAATGCTAGACATATGTGTGTAAAAATACAAATACAGATAGTTATATAATAACTAATTATCTTTATATTATTGCTAAAGTAATTTCATATACCAATAATATATGAAATTACGGACAAATATGGATCCTCTAAATGTTCCATTGAATGTTCCTATCCGATATATTCCTAAATCGTTAACCCAAAAAGATTTAGCAAAACAAAAACGAGAACTTCGAAAATCCAGAAAATTATACAAATCCAAAAAATACTATACACGTGCCCATATTGCATCTTTCAAATCACGCAAATCCCGCCATCTGAAACACGCCGAAAAATTATACGGAGTTGAACATATAGCTCCTTCTAAAGAATTGGCTAAAAAAACCAAGTGTTCTCAAGATACTTTAGAAAAAATAGTATCTAAAGGCCGGGGCGCATATTTTTCAAGTGGTTCTAGACCCAATCAAACTGCCGAATCGTGGGGAATAGCTCGTTTAGCAAGTGCAGTTACAGGAGGAAATGCGAGTATAGTAGATTTTCATCTATTGCACGCCGGATGCAAACCTACAAGTACTGCATTACGTTTAGCCAGAAAAACGTGTAAAAAGCAAAACAAATGTCAAAAATATTTAGACAAACACTAAACAATTTTTTGGGTCTATGGGTTTCCTACAAACTCATTGTATATATCAATAAACTCATAAATACGATTAATAAACTCCTGGTTATTTACAAAAAACCGATGCAATTGTTTAGCTATTATTTGTTCTGCGGGATATATTTCATATTCATCTTCATCTTCACTGTCTATATATAGATATTGCTCTTCATTATCATCACTAGATACTGAAACAGCGTCTTCATCCAATTGTTCTCCTATTGCATATAAATTATCAGATGATTGTTCACCGACTAGGGATAAATATTGGGTGTAATGTGAAATCATTTAGGGTGTAATATATTGTATAACTAGGTTTAAGTATTTTATATAATTATTATGTCAAAATATTGCGACAATAGCTATAATAGTTTGTTAAACAAAATATTATACTTGAAACACAATATAAAAACACTTGCATATGATTTGTATTATACAAAATGAACGAGGCTAATAATGTACTAACTATAAAAACTGTTCAAATACAGCCTATTCGTAATATGATTACTGCTATAAAGGATATTTTGACGGATGCAACTATTACGTTTACTAAAGACGGGTTAAAAATCATCAATTTCGACAAAACTCATACTATTTTGGTTAATGTCAATTTAAATGCCCAGAAGTTTGAGCAATACAATTGTATTCCGGATAAAATCATTGTATGTGCAAACACACTGCATCTATTCAAAGTCATTTCGACAATGTCCAATGACGATATTTTGTCTATGTATATTGACAAGGCAGATTATCACGATGGTATTGTATCGCATTTGGGTCTGCAATACGACAATGGTGATATCAAACAGTGTTATAGCCAGAAATTGCGGCTAATTGAGCCCGATACGGAAGAATTGGTAGTTCCGGATGTGGAATATTCGACGGTTATCAATTTACCGACCGCGGATTTCCAGAAAATAATCCGTGATTTAAATGGTATTTCAGATCGCATTGAAATTAAATCGGTTGGGAATGACCTGATTTTTTCGTGCGATGGCAATTTCGCAAGTTCTCGTATTTACCGTTCCGAATCGGATGGATATATGGAGTTTATCCAGAAACCCGATGCATCAGTTATTATTCAGGGCGAGTTTTCTTTGAAGTCGCTATCTCATTTTATTAAATGTACACCTCTATGCAGCCATTTAGAAATGTATTTGGGAAATGATTTGCCTTTAATAGTGAAATACGACGTTGCATCATTGGGTGAAATCAAATTATGTTTGGCTCCTTTGCCACCTTCTTAGTTTTTATACGTAATTATTTATGAAAAGTATTTGAATTATTATTATTATTACAATATACAAAAATATGTAATAATACTGATATTATAAGAGATTCATTTACACATAAATCGAGTTCTATATTATTTAGTATTTATGCCTTCCTAAAAGAAGACATAAACATAGTTAGTTGCACAATAGTCATATAATAGTAATAAATAATTGACTTACCATTATAAAACGGCATAAGTTGGCAGTTGGCTTTTGCAGGGCATCTCCTTTTTATGGCATCTGCATAGCTTTTATTTTATGGCTCTTGTAGGTCATCTTCTCTTTGCAGCAGCTCTTTCTTGTAAGCAACTGCGGTGTCTGCTCGTGTCTCCTAGGCTCTTGGTCATCCTATATAAGCAACTGCGGTGTCTGCTTATATTTTAGTACATCAATCAAGGTACCAGATGCTCCACTATTAGTTTATACACTAACATATAGGCGCATCGGGATTTTGGTCCAATGGCTATATAAACCCACCCACGGGATGGACATTTATAACTACCAATGGTACATTAGCAGAGGATAATCAATAGATGATTTTCCTCTGCTAATGTCGCCCATACAACCTCCGCGAAGAAGTTATATGGGCGTTTCCCCCGTGAAATGTTTTTTAACCGTTCTTGGTCATAAAAACGTTTTATTGTTTTTGAACCGTTCTTGGTCATAAAAACGTTTTATTTCCACGGGGGAGTGAGGTAGAGTATTACCATACCGCTGTGGTTTATTGGCAATATAGAAATATCATATATTTCTGTCTCTACCTGTTTTATACTAGTATGTTCTCTTTATATTGTTTTTTATAAAAGTTTTTGAAAAATACAAATATCTATAAAATAAATAATTGCCTCTTTCACTAAATACTCTGCAAACTATATATAAACAATCATAAACTATGAGTATTCCACAAATATTTTCATTAGCATTAGTCGAAATTGTAGGAGACTATGGTCTTAAAGAATATGCAAACATAGGTGGATGGCATTATTTAGCAACTGGTTTAGTCGGTTATGTCGGAGTGATTATATTGCTCATTATTTCACTACAAGGTTCCACAATATTATTGGTTAACAATGCATGGGACGGTGCTAGTAGTATTTTAGAAAGCTTGTTTGCATTTTTTATATTAGGAGAACGTTTCAATAATTATTTGCAATATGTTGGTATATGTATGATTATTGGCGGAATGTTGTTATTGAAAATACCGTGGAAAAAAGCACATCCTTTCCATATTCCGTCTCTCATAAAAGAAGATAATGCGAAATAAAATGGGTAATGAGTCCTCTGTAATAAACAAATGCCTAAACCCACACTATTTCTCAACCTATAGTAAAATGCATATTACATATAGCATCCCATCTTTGGTTTTCCTTTTTCTCCTAAATACATTTTTTTATAGTCAAACCTATGCCGATACACAATGTCCAACAGTTCCATCAATATCCTCGGATCGTAGACCATCGAAAAAGACCTTCCGATTAGTGCAATACAATGTCGAGTGGTTGTTCGTCGATTATTATGCACCAATGGACTGCCCCGGGGCACATTGCACTTGGTCTAACCAATCCGAAGCAACTACACATATGAAATACGTTGCCAATGTTCTCAAAACTTTGCAGCCAGATATACTCAATTTATGTGAAGTAGAAGGGTGCGACGAATTAAATATGCTGATTTCGAACGATTATTTAGGAGATAGTTCATATATCCCCTATTTAAAACAAGGAACCGATACCAGCACTGGGCAAAATGTGGGTATGTTAGCCCGAATGGATCCCGGGGTGTCCCTATTTAGAACGGAAGAAAAACTGCAATATCCCCTGACAGGTTCAACTTGTGGATATACAGGTTCTCCTAAATCAACCGGGGTAAGTAAACATTATATAACCGAATACAATTGGTATGGCTACCCCGTATTAGTTATAGGACTTCATTTATTGGCGTATCCAGAAGACCCGACTAGGTGCGCGGAGCGCGAAGTACAGGCCCAAATTATACAAAATGTCATAGTTCAATATATTGCTAACGGTTATGAAATCCTGGTTTTAGGGGATTTCAACGATTTCGATGCGGAAGTAGTCGATTTCAATAAAAATATACCGATTTCCCGGGTTTTGCGTATCTTGAAAGGATTAGATGGAACATATGCGGGTAAATATACACTCTATAACACTGCGGGTGCAATGGCGCAATCCGAACGCTGGACAGATTGGTGGGACCAAAACTCAAATGGGGTTTCTTCTCCCAATGAGTTCTCTATGATAGATCACGTATTAATGACGCCTTTTTTACAGACGAAAATTATCAAAGTTAGTGTATATCACGGCTACCCCGAGTTCTCTGGGAAATACAATTCGGACCATTATCCAGTTGTTATTGATATGGATCCCAATATTTAGGCAAAGTTTTTATACAAACTACTCTATTGTATCTATTGTATAAAATATACAATAAATATATACAATATGCCATACAAGGGAAAATGTTTTTCGACTTGCAGAAAAAAGCCTGAACCTGAATGCGACCATCCAGTATGCAGATATAACAATGGAAAGCAATACCAATATTGCCGTCTGAGCCATACATATAAAATGAATAAAGAATGTGAGCCGGAAGTTAGAGTGCATAAAGGAACGCGTAAAACCAATAAACCTATAAAAATTATTAAAGAAGAACTACCCTTGTCTGCACCGGTTATCGCACAAATAGTTCCGGATGAAGAATTGACGTCTCCTCCAACTGGTCCAACGAAAGAAGCTATAGCAGAGTTTAGAGAACGTGTTAAAAAGGCAAATGCCACGCGCAAAATAAAGAAGTTTATGAAAAAGCATCAACAAAAACGTAGGGCACATTTCCTAAAAGCCATTTGTTCAGATGCGGATGTTTGTATGGCTTTCGGAACAGAAGCCGATAAAATCAAAAAGCATTTCGACAATTTCGACAATTTTGATTTGCTTTCAAAACCTGCTAAACAAATCGGAGCTGAATCTGCCAATGGATTTGTCAAAGATTTGACATATGAAAAAGATGGGTATGTTGCCAATGCTATTTTGAAATCATCGGTATCTGTAAAAGCAGATAATTTGTTATATGAAGGTTTGGTTGGACAATTCCTAAATAAACAGGGAAAACGGTTTCCGTGTTTCTTAGAGACATATGGAATATATCAATATAGACCAACTGAGCCAGCATATTTAGAAATGAGATCTAAAATATTAAGCGATCCCGCGGTTTTGAAACTAGGTCTTAAAAAACTCCATAGAGTTCATCCAGTTAATTTGGAATTTGCGTGCGAACATTCGCAATATATGGCTGTTCTCATTCAACATTTGAATAATGCAGAAACTTTTCACGACTTGCTTGACAATAATAACTTTGTAGGACAAGATTTATTGTATGTGTTATATCAAGTGTATATGCCTTTGGCCCATTTAGTTAAAAACTTTACACATTTTGATTTGCATTATAGCAATGTTCTCTTGTATGAACCGGTTAAAGGAAAATATATTCAATATCATTATCATAAGACTAACAGTGCAGGTGAACCCACTGATATAACTAGTTTTAAATGTAGATATATTGCTAAAATTATCGATTATGGCCGTTGCTTTTTTAATGATGAGGAGAACCCCGGATTTACCGGAAATTCCAAGGGTATATATACGGAAGTATGTTCGGCAGATAAATGCGACAACTGTGGACTAACTGCAGGATTTAGTAGATTGATTCCAAAGAAAAGTTTAGCAAAAGCCAGTTATATATATTCGCAACAAGCAAATCAATCTCACGATTTACGATTGTTATATATGACATTGTGTGAGTTGAAACTCAGAAGAAAAACGGATGCGGCCGGTCCATTGATTATCGCAGCATTAGAAAAAGTAGTTTATGGTAAAGGTATAACACTTACTAAACAACAAAAAGATTTACTAAAAGTACTTCCAGATAAATGGGTATATTACGGAACCAAAGAGAACAAAACCAGTGGTCTTCCTCAAAAATTAAATAATGTAACCGATGCTTACAAGGAACTTGAACGTCTAGTGTCAATTATTGGGTTTAAAAATGCGAATGAGTATTATTATAAGTCACTCGATAAATTGGGGGATTTACATATTTACGATAACGGCCGCCCAATGCGGTATGTTCCTGCTTAGACAATCGGAACATATGCGGTTTATCTACGAAGTAAAACGCCGATTATTAATAAATAAACTTCATTAATAATTATAGAAAATTGATTTGAACTTATTGTATAATTCACTAAGCATATACACGTAACATAATGACAACCGAGATTGAAACATATTTAAATTCTTTATCTGAAGACATATTAAAACTTAGTATTAGTTTCAGGGGCATTAAATCTTTGCCAGATTTAACAAGATTTAAAAATCTTGAAGAATTATATTGTTCTAATAATCATTTAACTTCTTTGCCAACTTTACCGCAAAATCTACAAACATTATATTGCCATAATAATAAATTAACTTCTTTACCTACTTTACCGCAAAATCTAATAACATTAAGTTGTTCTAGTAATAAATTAACTTCTTTGTCAAGTTTACCGCAAAATCTACAAACATTATGTTGCTATAATAATAAATTAACTTCTTTACCTACTTTACCGCAAAATCTACAAACATTAAGTTGCTTTACTAATAAATTAACTTCTTTACCTACTTTACCACAAAATCTAATAACATTAAGTTGTTCTAGTAATCAATTAACTTCTTTGCCAACTTTACCGCAAAATCTACAAACATTATATTGTTCTAGTAATAAATTAACTTCTTTACCTACTTTACCACAAAATCTAATAACATTAAGTTGTTCTAGTAATCAATTAACTTTGTTGCCAACTTTACCACAAAATCTACAAAAATTAAGTTGTTCTGATAATCAATTAACTTCTTTACCTACTTTACCAGAAAAACTAAAAATATTATGTTGCTTTACTAATCAATTAACTTCTTTACCTACATTACCTGAAAATCTAATAACATTATATTGCTATACTAATAAATTATATTCTTTGCCTACTTTACCTGAAAATCTAATAACATTATATTTCAATAATAATCCTATTTCCGAAATAGTAAATAATACTAGTTTGATTGAAATAAAGCGAGACATACAAATATTAAATAATTTTCGCCATTTGTATTATTGTTTACAATTAAAAATTCGTCATTTATATTATTGTTTACAATTCAAAAAACAATTTAGAAAATGGTTATGGGAAAAAGTAAGAGAACCAAAAATAAAGAAAATGTCTGATCCAAAGTATTTAGTTGAAAATTTAAAGTATGATGATGATTTGGATACAGTTTTAGATAATTGGACACAATTGGAAACAATCGGCGGTTTCACTTCATAGTAAACATAAAAAAGTGTAAAATACTATATTATAAAGTGCATAAAAGCATTTCATAATATACGACTAAATATGAACTCAACTCAGCATACTCAGAACTTATGTACGATAGACGCAAGACTAGATGAATTGGCTAAATGGATCAATATTATTCGGGACTATAACAACCCATTTCAGGATATTACATTTAAGGACAATTTAGTCGAAGTTTCTATAGAACTCACTCCGGATATATTGACATCAGATGAAATCGTAAAAAAACAAATAGCTGTTTCTGGAAATAAATCGAATGCCGTCCAAGCAATACTGTCTAAATACAGTATATTAGATCATTCCAAAAAATACCGGATTACTTCTGATTTACCATTGGAAACGAAAATAAATATGTTGTATGCGGAAAAATTGAACTATGCGCGCGAGTATGTAGAAAAATCATTGCCGATTAAGTATATTGCATTGTTTAAAGAGAACGGATGCCACAATATATATAACAAAGTTCGACAAGAATTGCTGGAAGAAATAAATGTATTAGTTGCGAAAAAAATAGAATTGTTGTCTAAAACTAGGTCCAATGACATCGGACAACACATTGAAAAAGTACTTTACTCAAATATGCTACTACATTCAGTATAATATTATTTAGGAATAACATTTTTTCATTTATATATTTCAACAAATTATTTACATATAGGGCAATAATAAAACTCGCGACTGATTATATTTAAGTTACCGTGTTGGTCAACATATTTTGGATATAAATTGGATGATATTTGTCTTTTATCACTACACGCACAACATTTATTAGTAAATTGTAAAGAACATTTATGACCACATTTTTTATTGGTAACTTTATAATTAGAATAAAACTTACATTTTCCACACTCACAATTTTCAATATTACAGCATATAATTTTTCCTGAACGAAGTTTCATTTTTCAATTATAATATTAGGTTGTTATAATTATGTTTTAATTTTTTAAAACTTTATTTCAATTTTCTATAATTATTTATGAATTTTATTTATAAATAATCGGCGTTTCACTTCGTAGTAAATGTTACACCTTTTTACATTTCAAATGGCGATTTTCATAATAAAATTCATAAATAAATAGAAAATTGATTTAGTTTTTTTATTATATTACAATAGATAAATATACAATATCAAAATGACAACCGAAATTGAAACCGAAATTGAAACCGAAATTGAACCCGAAATTGAAACATATGAAACTTCTTTATCTCACGACATTTTAACCCTTAATCTTAGTAATATAAGTAAGAAAGCTTTTTACGAAATAGTACTACTAAATAGCAATAATAGTTATAATAATCGTTATCGTCAAGTCAAAAAAAATATACGAGTATTTAAGTATTTTCGTCATTTATGGTATTGTTTACAATACAAAAAACAATTTAAAAAATGGTTATGGG
>Ga0209550_10000070_pt1 | contig 75679 bp, 54 predicted proteins | sample LauGreSuBDMM15SN_2_FD_187567 | JGI IMG/M metagenome (GOLD analysis project Ga0209550, IMG submission 187567) | Freshwater lake microbial communities from Lake Michigan, USA - Su13.BD.MM15.SN (SPAdes) (version 5) | ecosystem: Environmental > Aquatic > Freshwater > Lake | place: Lake Michigan... | reverse complement strand
CATTTCTTTCGGCGCGCCACGTTCCAGAAGTTTCGGGGACGACACCGCGATCTTGCCGGTGTCCGCGGCCTCGACCCAACCTTCGTCGCCTTCAAAGCGCACCGGGCAGGTGCCAGGCACGACCCAGTTGCCCTCACCTTTGAAACCGGCGAGGCGCATCACGAGCTTCACGCCGTTGGCGTATTTCCCGTAGATGGTCTGCCCGTCGGCCTCGTAGGAGATCGGCGTGGTGTGGTCCGCGCTCGCGCCCCACTGACAGAGATCGACCGTGTGCGCGCCCCATTCCGGCAACGCCGCACCGCCATGGAAATCATAGTAACCGCGCCAGCGACCCTGCACGTAGTCTTTGTTGTAGGGCCGCCATGGAGCCGGGCCAAGCCAACGGTCCCAGTCGACGACGTCGCGGGCCGGCTCCGGTTCCGCGGGCAGCCATTTGAAACTTTCTTGGAGCGGCAGAATGCCGGCGTGGACCGTGTGGATTTTTCCGAGCTTGCCGCTGCGCGCCAGTTCCGCCGCGAAGCCGAAGTTATCGACGTTGCGACGCTGCGTACCCGACTGAAAAACCCGCCCGTAGCGATTGGTCGTATCCGCCAATTCCTGACTCTCGCGCACCGTCATACTGCACGGCTTCTCGCAGTAGATGTCCTTGCCCGCCTTTGCGGCGAGCATACTCAACAGGGCATGCCAGCGATCACCGGTCGCGATCAACACCGCGTCGATATCGGGACGCGCGAGGACTTCATACATATCGCGAGTCTTCAGGCAGTCTTGATTGTTATATTGCCGGTTCGCCATCACGCGCACGACTTCGCGCCGCGCTTCTTGTACATCGGCGATCATGACAAACTGCACGTCGGTCTGGCTGAGGAAGTGTTTCAGCACCTCACGCCCGCGGGGGCCGATGCCAATGCCGCCAACCACGATGCGGTTACTCGGCGCCACCTTGCCGTCTCGACCCAGCGCCGAGGCGGGGATAAACGTAGGCATACCCAAAGCCACTGCGGTCGTTTTCAAAAAATGACGTCGTGTGAATTTCATAGGAGGAGCGAAACTATCGGGAGGGGTGAAAGGAGAAGGACTCAGCAAAAGTAAAACGGACGGTCAGGCAGTCAAAGCGCAAACCGGGACTTAGGGAAGATGCAATTGCTCGATGATCGCAGGCCGGGCGAATACCAACGTCCGTTGATTTTTGAACTTCTCCGGAACGTGGCACCGGCGTCCTTGCCCGTGGGTTTGAGTCTCCCACCTCTCGCAAATAGGTCCGCCCTCCGATAAATCTTCCTCCCTCACCAATCTTCCTGCCCCGAACTCTGAACCTCATCACCGTCGCTTCAGCTCCGCGCCAATCCTCTGGATGTGGAGAGGAAAATTTTATGGGTCGTAAAATTTCCAAAACCTCGATCCCTGCTATTTATCTAAGGACGTTTGCACAACGTCACACGGTGCGCCCGATCGGCTGCAGCGTCTGCGCATCGTTAGGCGAGGCCCACGCGGATCTTGCAGGAACGCACCCTACTTCACCCGCACCCGATACAGATACGCGTCCGACGTCCAATCCCGCGCCGGCTCCGGCGGCGAGCGTTCGAACAGCCGGCTCAAATTCACGACGATCTCGCCCGTTTCCCGATCTTCGCGCGCTGAAAAATTCGAAAGCGCCAGCAACGGACTGTCGCCGTCTTCACGTTCGTCGATCACGCGCACCGTTTCCTGCCGCAACAATCCTGACTTTGTGTCGACCTCGCCGATTACCAGCGGCGTGCGCGGCTGATTTCCCGTCGGGTTTTCCGGCACGATATTGCCGATCCAAAAAATCCGCCCCGACGAATGCGGCACGAGTTGGGAGCACGCGCTGGGCGAGAAAAACTCTCCGCCATCCGCGTAGGTCCACGGCTCCGGTTTCGTCCACGTGTGTCCCGCGTCGCTCGAATACGCGACCCAGCGCCGCCCCGGCAGCGTCGGTTTTCCGCCGTTAGATCCGCGTAACACCATCAGCAGACGCCCGTCCGCCAGCGGCGCCACCGTCGGCTCATCCATCCCGCGCGTCGACTTCGCCGGATCGCCTTTCACCAGCGCAGACAATTCCCAGTCGATCCGTAGGTCGCCTCCGTTCTCCCGCGCACCCACGGCACCACCGCCGTCTCTCCAACGCCCACGCAACACCGCCGCGTCGGTATAAGTGTAGCCGCCACCCGGGTTGAAATAGCCGCCTTCCGGCCCGAGCGGCGACACGATCACCGGCAGCACCAGCGTCCCATCCGCCAGCACGATCGGCACCGACGCCAAATCGCCCACCATGACACAATTTTTCCCGACCCACACGCCGGGCAGCGGATGTATCGCCGAAAATTCCGCCCCACGTTGGATCACCTGTTCGTCAACCGTCCACGTGCGTCCACCATCCTGCGAGACTTGATACGTGACATACCATTGCCGCATGCCCTCCAGCGGATCGTCAGTCGGCAGCAGCCCCTCGATTTGAAAGCGCACAAACCGCCCCGTCTGCGGATCGGCCACGCCGCCACGCAGTGCCCGTCGAAATTTCCCGCCCGCCCGCACCTCCAGCGTCGGCACTGCCACCGCCGCGCTCCAGGTGCGGCCATGATCCGGCGACGTGCGCAAGAACGCCACGTCCACTGTGTCCGAGCGCGACATGAGTTGATGCAACGAAATCAACTCCCCGCCGCTCGGCCGGGTGTAATAACTCGCGGCGAGCACCGCCACCCCCGCACGTGGCGAAGCTAAGAACACCTCGCGCCGAATCTCCGCCGGCGACGCAGTCTGCGCGTCTGCCCTCAGCAACCCACCCATCCCCGCAACTACCAGCGCGAGTGCGAGAGCAATATGACCGCGTGCCATTGGCCTACGTTACGCTCTGCCAATTCTCGACCTGGAGACCCGGCACCCGGGAAAACTCCTGCGTGTTATTCGTCACGAACACCGCGCGCAGCGCCAGCGCATGGCCCGCCAACAGGGCGTCATAAACGCCGATGGGCTGGGCGTTCGGTTTCAAGTTGGCGAGAAAGGCGCGCACAAATCCGGCGTGGTGGGCGGCCGCATCGTCGAATGCCTCCACCCGGGGAAACACCGTCTTTAGACGCGCGATGCGCTCACGAAACGCCGCCACTTCCGGACGTTTCGCTGCGCCGTATTCCAACTCCATCAGTGCTATGGCCGACAACCGGCAATCGGGCAGCGATTGCTCCAAGCGGTCCAACAGCCGCGCATCTTCCTCCCGGTCCCGCAGGTAACGGGAGAACACATTCGTGTCCGGCAGGAAAATCATCGCGTGTGATCCGGAAAATCAGGCGCGGAGCCACGCAGCGCTTTCAACGCCTTCAACTGCCGGGCCGCGGCAGCGGGATCAGTGATCACGAAGCCCGTGGCCGTCGGCGTCACCTCGTAGGATTTCGCCTTCACGTTCAGGCCGCGCGGCAGACGCAGCGCCTTCGAATTCCCTGCCTTGAAGACTTTCGCGGTGATGGTGGCCATGTGAGCACGCTGTAGCTACGCATCCCGCTGTCAACCCGTCGCCTCACATCCGCCACGACGCGGACACGTTGAAGTTAATCGGCTGCTTCATACCAAAGCCCACGGGCACGGTCTCGCGCGCGGGCGAGTTGTAATTTCCATCGCGCGGGCGCAGCGCGGTCGTCGCCGTGCCGTTGGTGGAGGTCGTCCAATAGATCGCGCGACTATTGAGCAGATTGTTGATCACGAGATTCAGTTGGATGGCGCGTTTGTCGAAACGCCAGAGGTAGCCGAACGTGCTCGTCACCGTGGTATCGCCTTTGGGGGACATCAGCGCCGTGTGGATACTGCGCGTCGGATCGTCGATCGCGCGCGCCGGATTCGCCGGATCGACAATCGTATCGGCCCCGCGATTGCCGAGGACTTCGCGGCCGCGGTATTGCACGCCGACCCCGAAGCGCAGGCCCTTGGTTTTGCCCTCCTGAATCGTGTAATCACCAAAGAACTTGTAGAGGGGCTGATTATTTCCCGTCGTGCGCGCGATGTTCAGATTATTGTAAGCGGTAAAGATCGTGTTGTACGCATTGACGGCGGCGTCCACTTCAGGCGAACGCTGGTCGGCCGGGATGGCGGGATCGACCGTCGCAACATTGGCGGCATCCACCCGGGCACCCGTGTCCTGCACGATGAGCTTAAAGGCCTCCCGGTTCTTTTCGACGTAAGCGCGCGTGAGTTGGTAAGCATTGGCACCGTAAACTTTCGGGAGCGACACGCTGCTCGTGACGCGCAGGCCCTTGATTACATTGACCGTGATTTCCGCCTCGTAGCCGCTCGCCACGCGATCCTGGAGGTCGCTGCCACCGATGAAACGCGGCAGCCCGCGCCTGTTGAGATCGGCGGTGCTGCCGATGGGGGTCGCCTCCAGCAGGGCGTTAAACGGAAACCCGGAAACGCCGAACGGATTATTGATCTCCTCGCTCGTGTAGTAGGTGAGATTCACGTCGAGCTTCCGCTGGAAGAACTCAAAGCGTGTGCTGTAATTCCAACCCGTGGAGATCGTCGGCTGGATAATGCCGCCGCCTTGGAGCAGGGCGTAGGCTTTTTGTGGATTAAAACTCTCGGCGTAGTTCACCGACGGGCTCACCCAACTGAGTAAGTGCATCACCGTGCCGACCGACTTGGTGTTCACGTAGCCACTGAGCACCGGGGCATTAAAATCGTCTCGAAACCGATACTGCGTGTAGCGCGGATCGCGGACTCCGCCGGTGAGACGGGGGCGGGTGATCGCGGGCGCGGCGGGCAGCGCACGGCCGGCGGCATCGACTGGCACATAGGTGAGGGCTGACCAATCGTCGGGCGCCTGCGGCTTGAAGAGCGGCTTCAGCGGATCGCGATCAGTCGGGTAGTCTCCGCTCACCGCCATCTGCTGCGATCCGGATTGGTAACGATCACGGCGGACAGCACCGAGGAAGATCAGCCGATCCTTCCAGAACTTGGCGTTGAGCGCGGCGAGGCCGTAGCGGTAGCTGGTGTCGTTGACGGACTCGGCATCGAAGCGCGTGTGGTCGATGACCCAACGCGGCGTGACGGTCGTCGTCGTGCGCGTGTTGGGATCATAATAGGGGATGGGCTTGCCGGCGAGGTCGACGAACGGACGGCTGGGCTCGTTCCAATAGCGGCGGATCTTCACCGTCGCCGCCGTGCCGTTAATCCACGCGAGCGTATCGGTGCCCTGCGCCAAGCTGAGCCACTGATAAGAGAGCGTATAGTGATTCTTGTTTTCGCCAACCATGGTGTTGATCGCGAAATTGCCGAAGCGCGTGTTCTGCTTCCACGCGACGGCGGCGCGGAGGTTGTGGTAATCGTAGTGACGGAAGCCGCGGAAGAAATTCCCATCGCCGTACGCCTGCAGGTAGTGGGCGTTGGGCGCGCCGTTCGGGAGGACGCGGTTGAGATCGAGATAGGTGGCGCTGGCGCCGCGGTTCTGTTCGCCGTTCGTGTAGTTGGAATTCTTGTTCACGTCACCAGCGAGCTCCACATAGAAATCCCCGAGCTTTTGCTCCACCGTAAGCTGAAGATCGCGAAACGAACTTTCGAGGAGCGGACCGTCCTGATTGATCGAAAACCGTTCGGAGGGGCGGATGAAACCCGAGCGCGATTCGACCAAGTCGAAACGATTGGTCGGGACGTTCATCGCATAAACCAGATTGGTGTTCGTCAGGCCGAAGGCGGCATTGCTGCCGGACACAAAGCCCGCGATGGGCGTAGTCGCCGTCGTGCCGCCGCCGATCGAGATCGGCTCATTGGTGTAGCTGCTGATCGCGTTAAAGCCGTTGTAGGGATCGTAGACGTTGTAGTTGGCGCCGCGGCGCGCGACGCCCTGCGCTTGCAGCGCGGTGATCTGCGCGGCGGAAGCGCCGTTGAGCGCAGCGGGTGTGGCAAACGTCGTGCTCCCATTCCAACCCGAAAGCTGATCCTGGAGATTGTTGATCGGCTGGTTGATCTCACGGTTGATCGCCTCGGCTTCGAGCCGGACCACGGTATTTTGAAAGGGCCGCAACGTCGTCGTCGCGAAAACACCTTTGCGCTTCTCGAATTCCTTCTGCCGCCAGCCGAGGCCGTGCTGCGCAACGCCGGCGACGCGCAGGGCGACTTTGTTGTTGATCGGCTGATTCACGTCGATCGTCGCCCGCATCATACTGAATGATCCCGCCGTAAGCTTCACATCCTGAAACGCGCGGTCGGTGCGCGCGCGCTTCGTCGTCGAGGAACTCACGCCGCCGAGGCTGCCGTTACCGAACACGATGGAGTTGGCCCCGCGTCCGAAGTCGTAGCGCTCGAGCGCGTAACTGTCGTTGTCGCTGTTGACGGGGAAGAAATTCCGCAGCTGCTGGCCCGCACTCACGCCACGCGAGTTGTAACGCACGGTGAAGGTCGTGAAGTTATTCGTGCCAATGTCCGACTGAAACGTCGAACCCGTCGCCCAGTTCTGCGCCTGCATCAGGTCCGTGAGATTGAGCGCTTCGATGAACTCCCGGTTGATCACCGAAAACGCCGCTGGCGTATCGCGCAAATCACTCGCGAGACGGCCGCCCGCGAGCGAACTCGCGGCCGCAAAGCCCGTGTCCCGGTCGCTGTTCACCTCGAACGGCGTGAGCGTCACCGCACTATCGGGAGGCGTCGTGGTTTTCTCCGCCGCCGCTGCTGCGGTTTGGGCAGACGCGGAAGAGACCGCTGCGAGGAGGACGAGCGCGACGATTTTCGCGTCAGGACGCCGCGGAGCTGCGGACGGAATGAAGGGGAGTGTCATGGTGCGGAGTCTGAGAATACGTCGCCTAAAGGAGCGTAATTTTTACGGGCTGAGATGCTTTTCCAAAAACGCCAGAGCCACGGGGCGAAGATCGCGCGACAGAGGCTTTTTATTCCACGTTTCAAAATCGAACGTGTGCCCCGCTCCCGCCACTCGCACAAATTCGTGCGGGACGCCGTGCTTCGCGAGCACGCCCGCAAGTTCCTCGGACTGCGCGCGGTCGACCGTCAGGTCAATCTGGCCGTGTAAAATCAAGACGGGCGGCGAGTTTTTCGTGACGTGCGTCACCGGCGAAGCCCGGACATAGACGGGAGCCGCGGGGTCGTCGGTGCCATACACCGCCGCAGGGCCGACGGCGCGGAACTTACCCGTCGGTGCGCCCTGGGCGTCGACTTCTTGACGCGTAAGCAAATTGGCCGGTCCGTAGAGATCGATGACCGCGCGCACCTTGCTTGAAACCCCGGGATAAGGCGTCGCCACACCGGTCGGCTCAAACTCGGGCTGGTCGCTGGTGAAGCCCACCATCAGCGCCAAGTGACCGCCCGCCGAACCGCCCGCGACGGCGATGCGCTCAGGATCGAGCTGATATTTCGCGGCCTGAGCGCGGAGAAAACGGACCGCATTTTTGCAATCGTGCAGATTGTGCGGCCACGCGCCGGCACCGAGCCGGTAGTCGACGCTCACGGCCACGTAACCCGCCGCAGCCAAGGTCGTGCAGATTTCCTTCGCGCGATTCTCGGTTTTCACGCCGCCCGTCCAACCGCCACCATGGATCCACACGACAGCCCGGGAAAGGGTTCCCTTGGCGGGCGTGGCTGGCAGATAGAGATCGAGTTTCTCCGTGCGGTCCGCCGCGAGGTAGCTCACATCGGCAACCATACGCGGAGCGGCGGCGGCCTCACCCGCACGCGGCGAAGCCAGCAGTGCACAGGTGGCGAAGACAGTTAAAACGATTCGGAGCATAATGAGAAAGCGGGGAAGCGAGGAAAACGGGAGCACGGAAAAACAACGGGGGAAGCTTCGCGTGACAATCGCCGATCACGGAAATTTCAGTTTGCCCCCTCGCCCGCCCCTCGCCGACTTTGACCGCCCCTTTTCCGCTATGCCTCACTTGTCTCCCCTTCTCCGCGTGTTGGCGCGTGTCGCTTTGGTCGCCGCCCTCGTGACTACCCTCACCGCCCCCGCCCGCGCGCAGTCGCTCCTTGCACCCGAACGCGTCGCCCTCGATTCGCTCACCGCCTTCAAACCCGTCACCGCCAACTGGCAGCTCGCCGCCGGTCTCGCCGGCGACCCGCGTCGCGACAAAACGCTCGCCGCCACACCTGGCTCCGGCGTCCTCGTGTGCAATCCCGGTAAGACCAAAGAAACGCGCGGCCATCTCTTCACCGCTTGGGAACACGGCGACATCGAGCTCGCTTTCGAATTCCTCATGGCCCCCGGCTCGAACTCCGGCGTGTATCTGCAAAGCCGCTACGAGGTTCAGCTCTTTGACAGCTGGGGGAAAAAAACTCCGACCCCCGCCGACTGCGGCGGCATTTATCAACGCTGGGACGCCGCGCGCGGCGCCGGCAAGGAAGGCTACGAGGGCTCCGCTCCCCGCGCCAACGCCAGCCGCGCCCCGGGTCTCTGGCAAACGCTGCACATCGTATTTCAAGCCCCGCGCTTCGACCCCACCGGCAAGAAAACGAAAAACGCCCGCTTCACCAAAGTTACCCTCAACGGTTTTCTCATTCACGAAAACGTCGAGGTCACCGGCGCCACCCGCAGCGCACTCTTCGAAAACGGTCCCGAAGCCCCGCTCGGTCCACTCATGTTTCAGGGTGACCACGGTGCCGTCGCGATCCGCAACCTCGCCTACAAACGCTTCGACGCCGACGCGCACCTCGCAGTCGAGAAGCTCGGCTATCAGCTCCACTCGTCCGCCTTCGCAAAAATCGGCGACTACGATTCCCGCCAACCCACGGCCACCGGCGTCCCCGACCGTTTCTCGCAGGCCGCCGTCGAAAAGACCGGCAAGTTCGCCCTCGTGCTCACCGGCTCTCTGAACCTCACCCGCGCCGGCGAATATGCGTTCACTCCGGAGACCACGTCGCCCGTGCGCCTGCTCATCGATAACCGTCCCGTCATCATCCCGCTCGAACGCGGCGGTCAGGCCGGCACGATCACCCTCGCCGCCGGCACCCACTCCGTGCGTCTCGACTTTCTCCATACGGGCAATAATCGCCCTGCGCTCGACATCATCGCCGAGGGCCCCGGCCTCGCCCCGCATTCACTCGGCGGCGCCGAATCCTCGGCCGCCGGTGGACGCCGTTTCACCACCAACCAGAAAAAACTCGCCCTCGAACCCTCCGCCGACCGCGTCCGCATGCAACGCGGATTCGTACCGTTCGAGCCCAAAAAACGCCTCTACGCCACCAGCGTAGGCACACCGCAGGGCGTCCACTACGCCTACGATCTCGAAACCGGCGCACTCCTGCGCGCGTGGCGCGGCACGTGGATCGACACCGCCGAAATGTGGGAAGGCCGCGGCGAACCCCAGCTCGCTAAACCCACCGGCCCCACCCTCACGCTCACTGCCAAGCCCACCGTCGCCTTGATCGATTATCCCCGCGCAGCCGGTTGGCCCGATTCCGCCGACGCCCTGCACTCGTCCCAAGGCTACACCCTCGAGGCGAACGGCCAGCCCGTGTTCCTCTCGAAAATTTCCGACGTCTCCATCCGCGACCGTCTCGCCCCGAGCGCTGACGGCAAAGCACTCACCCGCCGCCTCGATTTCAAGGGCTCCCTCGCATCGTGGGAAACCCAAGTGCTCCTCGCCGAAGCCGCCGTGATCACGGCTCAACCGCGCGGCGGCTGGGTCGTCGGCGATCGCGAGTACTACATCGATTGGCCCGCCGACTCCGTCCATCAACCGACCCTCCGCAAGGTCGGCGACCAACAGCTCCTGTTCGTTCGCCTCTCCAAATCCACGCTCGAAGCCCCCCTCGCCTACTCGCTCGTCTGGTAACGCCGCCGCCATGAAACGCTTTTTCTCCACTCTTTCGACCATCGCCGCATGCAGCATCGTCACCCCATTCGCGCCGCTCGCGTTCGCCCAGCCGAATAACCCGTCGTCCGCTGAACGTTTCGCCAAACCCAGCGACGAACTCGTTGCCCGCGAAAACAAATACTGGAAACGCATCCCGCTCGAAGTTCCCGCCGACATCGTCCTCGAGACCAGCGGTATCCTTCCGCTCCCCGGCCAACGTCTCCTCGTCACCACGCGTCGCGGCGAAGTGTATTTCATCGACGGCGCCTTCGCGGCCGAACCTAAGCTGACCTTCTCGCTCTTCGCCTCGGGCCTCCATGAGCCGCTCGGTATCATCGCCGCACCCGCCCCGCGCAAAGGCTACTACGTCGCCCAACGCGCCGAGCTCACCCGCCTCGAAGATACCGACGGCGACGGCCGCGCCGATGTCTTCGAAACTGTCGCCAAGATCCCGATCTCCGGCAGCTACCACGAATACGCCTTCGGCCCCGTCCTCGCACCGAACGGCCATCTCCGCGTCACCTTAAACGTCGCCTTCGGCGGCGCCACGCAAGCTCCCGTGCCGTGGCGCGGCTGGATGATGGAGATCACCCCCGACGGCCAGATGACGCCCATTGCGGCCGGCCTGCGCTCGCCCGCCGGCTTCACAGTCACCTCCGGCGGCGATTGGTTCGCCTCCGACAATCAGGGCGAATGGGTCGGCTCCGGTAAACTCACGCACATCGAGCGCGGCGATTTTCTCGGTCACCCCGCCGGCCTCGTCTGGAGCAAGCAGCCCGGTTCGCCCGTATCACTCCGCCCCGACGACATCACCAGTTTCGGCAAGCCGATGGCTGAAGTGGCCAAGAAACTTCCCGGCGTAAAATCGCCCGCTGTCTGGTTGCCCCACACCGTCCTCGGTATCTCCAACTCCGGCGTACTCGAAGATCTCAGTGGGGGGAAATTCGGTCCGTTCGCCGGCCAGCTCTTCGTCGCCGATCAAGGCCAAAGCAAAATCGCCCGCGTCAGCCTCGAGAAGATTAAGGGCGTGTGGCAGGGCGCCGCCTACGCCTTCCGCAGCGGCTTCGACTGCGGCATCATCCGCCTCGCCCAAAGCGAAGATGGCTCGTTCTTCACCGGCGAGACCGAGCGCGGCTGGGGCGCCCTCGGCCCGAAGAAACACGGCATCGAGCGCCTCGTCTGGACCGGCGAGACGCCGTTTGAAATCAAGGAAATCAAAGCGCAACCCGACGGCTTCGTCCTCACGTTCACCACGCCCGTCGATCGCGCCATCGCCGAAAAACCCGAGAGCTACAGCGTATCCGGTTTTACCTATCTCTGGCATCGGGAATACGGCAGCGCTCCCTCGGATCGTGCCGGTTGCCCCGTCCGCAAAGTCGTCGTCGCCCCCGATGGCCTCAGCGTGCGCCTCGCCAACATTTGCCTACGCGAGGGCTACATTCACGAAATAAAAGCGGCCGGCCTCCGCTCCGCGCAGGGCAATGAGCCGCTCCTCCACCCCATCGCTTACTACACACTCAACCGTTTCCCCGACGGCAACCGGATCATCCCACTCGAGGTCAAAGAGGCCGAACTCTGCGTCGCGCCGATCCCCGCCGTGGCGAGTGCCAACACGAAGAAACACCCGACAAAAGCTCCTGCCGAGTGGGGTAACGACGGCGACATGACCATCGTCCTCGGTACGCAACCCGGCCTGAAATTTGATCAAGCACTGCTCACGGTAAAAGCCGGCGCCCGCATCCGACTCGTGTTCCGCAACACCGACGACATGCTCCACAACGTCGTCCTCTGCGCCCCCGGCAAAGGCGAATCCGTCGGCAACGCCGCGCTGGCCCTCGGCGTCGACGGTGCCGCCAAAAACTACGTCCCCGACACCGCCGACGTGCTCTTCCACAGCGCCCTCGTGCTGCCCGAAACGAGCGACACCATCTTCTTCAACGCCCCGACCGCCCCCGGCGACTACGATTACCTCTGCAGTTTCCCCGGCCACTCCGCGTTGATGAAGGGTATTCTTCGCGTGGAACCGAAGTAACGCCAAACGAGGGCGCGGTCCCCGACCCGCCCTCCCCATCGGGGGTAGGAGCCCGCTCGCGGGCGATCTTCGGCTTTTGTCCGCTTGCCTTATCCTTACTCCTTACTTCACGGTAAGGCCATGGAAACCACCGTCACCTCCAAAGGCCAGCTCACCTTGCCGCAAGAGATCCGCCACGCGCTCGGCATTGACGCCGGCACGGTCCTCGAGGTCGCGCTCGGCACCAAGGGAAGCATCGTCCTCCGCAAAAAACCCACTCCGGGTTTCTTCGACCAATTCGTCGCGCTGCAGGCTGACAGCGCCCCCTATCCTACTGGCGATGCAGCCCGCGAGGCCCTCCGCGTCGCCGAGGATCAGGGCTCCTTTGAGGCCACACCCGCCGCAAAAAAACGCCGCACCACCCGTTAAGCCATGGCCATCGCCCTCGATTCCAACATCCTCATAGACGTCCTCGGGCAGTCCTCCGAGCACACGCCCCACGCCGTCGAGGCCCTCAATACCGCGCTCTCCCGCGGTGCCCTCGTCATCTGCCCGGTCGTCGCCGCCGAAACCTCCCTCTATTTCGCCACCGCCGAGGACACTGAAGCGACGCTCAAGCGCATGCAAATTCGCCTTGCGCCTTTCGGCTGGCGCGACCTGCACCTCGCCGGCCGCATCTTCCTCGAATACCGCAAACTGTCTTCCAAACCGAGGCATCGCGTTGTCGCCGACTTCCTCGTCGCCGCCCACGCCTTTTATCACGCCGATGAACTCATCACGCGCGATCGCGGCTTCTATCGGCACTATTTTCCCAAGCTGAAAATCACCCACGTCGGCCCGCCGGAAACTTCCTGACGATGTCCACCCCGCTTCCGCCACTCCCCTCCGAGCCGCGCCCCGGCCGCTACCGCCACTACAAGGGTAACGAGTATCGCGTACACCATCTCGCCCGCCACTCAGAGACCCAGGAAGTCCTCGTCGTGTATCAACTCCTTTACGACGACCACAGCTTCTGGCTTCGCCCGCGAGCGATGTTCATCGAAAGCGTCACCCTCGACGACGGTCGGCGCGTGCCGCGTTTCGCCTACGTCAGCGCGGACTAAAGTGGCCGGGCGTTCGCCCGCGTGGCGAGCGCGATGATTTTCATCGTCGCACCCGTTACGCGCGGCTGAAACTGCGTCAGCGCTTACTTCCCCATGCCTACTCTCCGTCCCTTCCTCCGCCTTACTTTCACCGCGTGCCTCTCGCTCATCCTCACACTCGGCACCCGCGCGCAAACTCCCGCCCCCGCCACCGGCACCATCGAGGGCCGTGTGAAAAACGCCGTCTCCGGCGACTACCTCAACAACGCCCGCGTCTCCCTCAAGGGCACCGAACTCGTCGCCCTCACCGATGAGAGCGGCACCTTCCGCCTCGCCGGCGTGCCCGCCGGCGCCGCCACCCTCCGCGTGCGCTTCGCTGGGTTCGACGATCAGGAAGTCCCCCTCACCATCACCGCCGGCCAAACCGCGCAACGCGACATCACCCTCGCCAGTCAGGCCCGCTACGGAGAAACCAACTCCACCATCAAAATGGACGCGTTCACCGTGCAATCGAAGAAAGAAACCGATGCCGCCGCCATTGCCGTCAACGAGCAGCGCGTCGGTCTCAGCCAGAAGAGCGTCATCTCCGCCGATCAGTTCGGCACGCTCCCCGATTCCAATCCCGGCGAACTCATGAAGTGGCTCCCCGGCATCAGCGTGGAGTATTTTGCGAACAACATCGTCGGCGTCAGCGTGCGCGGTTTCGACGCTGTCAACACCGAGATCCGCTTCGACGGCCTGCCCACCGCCTCCGCCTCCACCTCCACGCTCGGCACCGGCAACCGCGACCGCAATTTCGAGATGATGGGCTCCTCCTCGGCCGACATCTCGCGCGTCGAGGTCCGCCTGCTCCGCACGCCGGAAGACAGCGCCAACGCGATCGGCGGCTCCGTGAACATGATCCGCCGCTCCGCCTTCGAGGCGAGCCGCGCCCGGTTCACTTACAACGCCCTCTTCACGACCGACCACGAATCCTTCGCCCTCGGCGCCCGCTCCGGCATCCGCGACACCCGCGTCCCCGGCTGGCGCCCCAATCTCAAGGTCACTTGGACCGATCCCGTGTCCAAGACTTTCGGTTACGCGCTCACGTTTAACCACAACGACGTACTCGCCCGCGTGCACTGGTCCTTTCCCACCGTGAATTTCGGCACCGCCGATCAGGCCGCCGCCGCCCGCGCCCGCCTCGCCGCCGGCAAACCGCTCACCACCGTCAGCGCCTCCAATCCGCTCCCGACCACCGAGGGGCTGCACGACAATCCGAAACAGGACATCACCGACAGCGCGTCCGCGAAATTCGACTGGAAGCCGACGCGCGAGCTCAAGGTGGCCTACTCCATCAGCGGCGGCCGTTACCAGGAGCGCGCGGGCGATGACATTCGTTTCACTTGGAACACGGGTGCGCAGAGTACTGCCGTGACCGCCGCCGTACTCGACGCCCCGCTGGGCGCCCCCGGCACGAACGACGAGCACTCCGTCTACGGCAATCTCGGCACCGGCTCAATCCGTTACGACCTGCGCGAAGCGTGGCGTAATGGACAAAAAGATACGTTCACGAACGCCGTCGATTCTGAATGGCGCCGCGGGGACTGGCAGCTCAACGCCGCCGGCTCATTCTCCCGCTCGCGCCACACCTTCCGCGACACCGACGACGGCTTCTTCGGCAGCAACACGCTCGCCGGCTCCACGCTCCCGCTGACGGGCCTCGGCACCGGCACCGCTTCCCGCCGCCTCATCACCCTCAACTTCCTCGACAACGGGCCCCAGTTCAACGCCCGCACCATCAAGTCCCTCGCCTTCACCCCCGCCGTGGGCACCACCGCTGCGATCAGCGGCCCCGAGATCAATTGGCAAGACCCCGCTAACATGACGATCGGCGGCGCCGTCTCCCGCTCCGGCAAAACCGAGGAGTCCATCGCCGCCCTCCGCCTCCGCGCCAAACGCACGTTTTCAATCGCCCAGAACCCGTTCTCCGTCCGCCTCGGCTACGACTTCGACGAACTTTTTCGCAATGTGCAGCGCTACGATTCCAACCTCTGGACCTTCGTCGGCCCCGACCACCTCGCCGCCACGGCCGACGACCACGCCGCGCAGATCGCCGCCGTCAATGTCCTCCCCGAACGCGACACCACCTACGATTTCCCCGCCGTCACGCGCACGAGTATGCGTCGCCTCTACGCGCTCTACCAAGCGCATCCCGATTGGTTTCAATACCGCGACGCCGAGTCCTACCGCTTCTCGACCACCGAGCCCTACGAGGTCAACGAGCGCACCTCCGCCCCATGGATTGAGTTCAGCGGCGCACTTTTCCGCAACCGGCTCACCTACTCCGGCGGCGTGCGCTACGAACGCGCCGCAGCCATCGCCCGCGGCAGCCTCGACCGCGGCGCGCGCTACGTGACGAGCCGCGGCCTCGCCGATCAAAGTCTCGCCGGCAACCAAGCCCGCTACGTGCGCAAGGGCGCGCGCGGCACCGGCCAAAACGAGGGCTACTTCCCGAGCCTCCAGCTCAACTATAGCATCCGCGAAAACCTCCTCTTCCGTATCGGCTGGGCCAAGACACAGGCCAAAAATCGTTTCGGCCGCGCGATCATCCCGAGCACGAGTCTCGACTACAATCCCGTCACCACCGGCACCTACGCCGGTCTCGCCGTCGGCACCGCCAACCGCCCCAACCCCGCGCTCCGCCCTTGGTCCGCTAATAATTACGAGGTCCACTGCGAATACTACACCGCGCAGGGCGGCGTCATCAGCCTCGGTGGTTTCGTCAAAGACATTAAAAACGTCCAGGTGCAGCAGCTCATACTTCTGGATACGCCCGAAAAACTCGCCGCCCTCGATCTCGAACCGTCGTTCCTCAATTTCCAGAGCACCACGTGGATCAACCAGGGCATCGGCCAGGTAAACGGCGAGGAGCTCTCCATCCGCCAGCCGCTCGACCACTGGCTCCCCGCCTTCGCCAAGGGCCTGAGTCTCACCGCCAGCTTCAACCACAACCACCTCGCACGTTTCAACTATGCCGCCGGCAACATCGGCAGCGATTTCCAGAACTACTACGAAAACCAGTTCAAGAGTTCCGTGCGTTACAACCGCGGCAAGCTCGGCGCGACCGTCGGCGTCATCCGCAACGGCCGCGTCTATCGCCAGCGACTCGACATCGCCGCGTCTGCGACCAATCCCGCCATCCGCGGCGACAGCTTTTTCCCGCCCTACACGACCGTCGATTTCAGCGTCGAATACAGCGTCACCCGCTGGGCCCGTCTCTTCGTCTCCGGCCGCAACGTCACCAACGCCCAAAAGACGCGCTACCGCGTCGTCGACGGCGCCCCCGACTGGAGCCGCTTCGCCATCGCAAACAACCTCGGCTTCACCTACTCCGCCGGCGTCACCGGCGGCTTCTAAGATTCAGGCAGACTGCAGTCCGCCGTTCTAACCCACCCGCACCCGTAGCGGCGAGCGCCAGCAAGCCGTCCCTCGTTTTGTCATTGCCCGAAGCCCCCGGCGACGCGGCAATCTCTTAGCTCCGCCCCCCATGCACGTCCTCATCGCCTTCGACAAATTCAAAGATTCGCTCACCGCGCCGCACGCGTGCGAACTCACCGCCGCCGCCCTACGCGAACGTCACCCCGATTGGACACTCGACCTGTGTCCGCTCGCCGACGGCGGTGACGGCTTTTGCGAAATCCTCACGCGCGCCGCCGGCGGCACCGTCGAAACGCACACCGTCACCGGCCCCCGCGGCACCCCCACGCCCGCCTCGATCGGCTTCGTCCCCCTCGCCAACATCCCCAGCCCAGCCCGCACCCTCCTGTCACTGGACATGGGTCATGGGTCATTGGACGTTCCCCCGACCGTCGCCGTCGTGGAGATGGCCACCGCCTCCGGCCTCGCCCTCCTCCCTCCCGACCAACGCGACCTGTGGCACACCACCACCGTCGGCACCGGTGAACTCATCCGTCTTGCCGCCGCCCGCCCGGGCGTCACCGCCATTCTCCTCGGTGTCGGCGGCAGCGCGACCAACGATCTCGGTCTCGGCGCCCTCACCGCCCTCGGCCTCACCTTTCACTCCGCCGACGATACGCCCGTCTCCCCTCCCATCCCCGCCCACTGGCCCCGCGTCACCCACCTCACCGGCTGCCTTTCCCTCCCCCGGCCCCAGACCCCAAGCCCCGCCTCCATCCCTTCCCGCCCCGTCTCCTCCGACTCCTTTCCTAACGACCCGCTCCCACCGATCCGCATCGCCTGCGACGTCAACAATCCCCTCCTCGGTCCCCGCGGGGCCGCCGCCACTTTCGGCCCCCAAAAAGGCCTGCGCCCCGCCGACCTCGCCCGCCTCGATCACGAATGCGCGCGCCTCGCCCACCTCCTCTGCGCGCACACCGGCCGCCCCGGCTCTCTCATGGATCTCCCCGGCGCCGGTGCCGCCGGCGGCATTTCCTTCGGCCTCATGGCGGCAACCGATGCGAAACTCCTCCCAGGGTTCGATCTCGTCTCCGCATGGCTCGACCTCGAACGGAAACTCGCCGCCGCCGATCTGGTGATCACCGGCGAAGGCAGTTTCGACGACACTTCGCTCACCGGCAAAGGTCCCGGCGCCGTCGCCGCCCGCGCTCTCGCCCTCGGCAAACCCGTCCACGTCTTCGCCGGTGCCGTCTCCCTACTCAAACCCCGCGACCACCTCACCCTTCACGCGATCACGCCAGCCGGCACCCCGCTCGCACAAGCCCTGCGCGCAGCCCCCGAACTCCTCACCGCCGCCGTCCGCCAGTCCCTCTGACCGCCCTTCGCGCGTCCATCATCTGTAACCTAGCGGGCGACAAAACCCGCCATCCCGTCTGATGCTCGTCCGTGCGTTGAGCACGCTCTTCGCGCTTCCGGCGCGCTTTTGGACGTGACCGCGCCCCGCTGCGCAGCCCACTCTCAATCACCTTTATGTTCGGCGCGCTCCGTCTCCCGTTCTTCCAACCTCTGCTCCCGCTGCTCGTGCCGCTGCTCGGTCTCTTCGGTTGCAGCGCGAGCCAGCCGCCGACTCCGAAGCCCTCCGCTCCGTTCGTCACCCCGAAGATCACGGTCACGTCCCCGCCCGCGCCGGTAGAAAAACCCGGCCCGCTCCTCCTCGGCATCGACGTCTTGGAGGCCGACGGTTTCGCCGCCGTGAAAGGCAAACGCCTCGGCCTCCTCACCCATCCTGCAGGTGTCAATCGCCGCGGCATTCCCACCGCCGACATCCTCCGCCGCGCTCCCGGCGTCAAACTCGTCGCCCTTTTCGCCGTCGAACACGGCATCAACGGCGAATTTCCCGCCGGAAAAAACTTCAACGACTACAGCGACAAACGCACCGGCCTCCCCGTCCGGACGCTCTACGACGGCAAGACTCGCAAGCCCACCAAAACCCAGCTCAAGGACCTCGACGCCCTCGTCGTCGATCTGCAGGACATCGGCACACGCAGCTACACGTTTATCAGCGCCATGAAGGGCGCCATGTCCGCCTGCTTTGAATACGGCGTCGAAATCATTATCCTCGATCGCCCCAATCCGTTGGGCGGCCTCAAGGCCGACGGCCCGCCCATGGACGCCGACCTCCTGAGCTACGTCGGCGCCTTCCGCGTCCCCTACGTGCATGGTCTCACCATGGGCGAACTGGCCCGCATGACGAAAGACGCCCCCGAGGCACCCGGCCGTCACGCCCTCACCGACGCCCAACGCACGAAAGGCAAACTCACCGTCATCCCCATGCGCGGCTGGACCCGTTCAATGCGCTGGACCGAGACCGGCCTCACCTGGATTCCCACCTCGCCACTCATCGCGGATTTCGAAGCCGTCAAGGGCTACCCGATGACTGGCCTCGGCTGCGAAATCGGTGGCTTCAAACACGGCGTGGGTTCGCAATATCAGTTCCGCGGCGTGCTTCACCTCACGACCAAGATCGACGTCTACGAAAAAGAACTACGGGCCCTCAAACTCCCCGGCATCGACTTCCGCCGCGTCAGCGCGCCCAACACCAAGACCGGCAAAGCCGGCACCGGACTCTACATCGAGATCCGAGATTACGACGCCTGGCGTCCCACCGAGCTGAACTTCCATCTCATGCGGCTCGCCTGTAAACTGGAACCCAGAAATCCGTTTACCTTCGCCCCGACCCCGCAACGCAGCCTGTTTCTCAATCTGCTGGGCTCGCGCGCGTTCTTCAATGACCTCGCCGCCAACGGCAAAAACACCGACATTGAGCGGTGGCTCAAACAGTGGCGGGAGCAGGCGAAAATCTACCAACAGCAGAGCCAAAAATACTGGCTCTACCGCTGACGCGTCTTGTGCCTGTAAGCCCGGCGAAGCATCCGAGGGGATTCCCGAACCACCAGCCCGTCACGCCCCACCGATCTCACAACGCCCACGGGCTTTATCCCCGCACGCCGTCAGCCTGCTCGCGTTCATTCCCCATGCCCTCGTCGGCCGCCTCTCCTTCCTCGGTCGTGGCGGCCTCGTTATTAACGGCGCACGGCTGATAATGAGCGCGCGCACCTCGACGAAACGCCCTTCCTCCGCCTCATTCTCCACCATGGCTCCTCACGGAAAAATCCTACGCCTCCCGCCGAATCGCGTGTGGCGCACCTATCTCGGCGGCCGCACCCTCGACCAACTCGCCTCCGAGGTGGGCGGGCACGTCCCTGTGCCCGCATTCTCCCCCGCCGACACCCACTTCCCCGAGGACTGGATCGCCTCCACCACCCGCGCCATCAATCCCCCCGACGCCACCCGCCACACCGCCGCCGCCTCTCAACTCCCAGAGGGCCTCTCCGCTGTCCACTGTGGCGACGACCCGACGCCGCATAATTTCGCCGACCTCCTCGCCGCCGACCCGGCCTACTACCTCGGCGCCGCGCACGCCGCCCGCTTTGGCGCCAGTCCCCAGCTCCTCGTCAAGTTCCTCGACCCCTCGATCCGGCTTCATCTCCAGGCTCACCCGACGGCGGCGTTTGCCCAAAAATTCCTCAACGCCCCTTCGGGAAAAACCGAGGCCTACCACCTCCTCGCCATCCGCGACGATCTCCCGCATCCGCCGTATCTGTATCTCGGATTCCAACGGCCGCCTTCCCGCGACCAACTCCGCCACCTCATCGCCACCCAAGATATCGCCGGCCTCGAAGCCTGTTTCGACCGCATCCCGGTCAAAGTCGGGGACACCCTGATCGTCCCCGGAGGCGTGCCCCACGCCCTCGGTCCAGGTCTCCTACTCGCGGAAATCATGGAGCCCAGCGATCTCGTCGTGCGCTTCGAATTCGAACGTGGCGGCTACACCCTCCCCGAGAGCGCGCGCTTCATGGGCCGTGGCCTCGAGTTCTGCCTCGATGTCTTCGATTTCAGCCGCTGGTCCCGCGACCGCGTGGCGACCGAAGCCTTTTGTCCCCCGCGCCGCGCCCGCGCGCTCGGCCCCGACTCCTTTCAAGACGCGCTCATCGGCTCCGAACGCACGCCCTGCTTCCGTATCCGCAAAAGCCATCATCGCGGCCCCGTCACCCGCCGCGATCGCGAGTGCTTCATCGGCATCGTCACCGCCGGCACCGGCACCCTCTCCGTCGGTGATGAGACCCTCGTCCTGCGTCCCTTCGATAAAATTTTTGTCCCCGCCGCCCTCGGCCCGTGGCAACTCAACCCGTCGCCCACGCTCGACCTCCTCGAGTGCCTCCCTCCCGCCGCCTGACCCGCTACTTTGCCCGCTTAAATCAGATTTCCGCTTGCGGCCCTCGCCGTCCCAGCAGAGACCCATAGTCCGCCCCGCGAGCGCTCATTTCTCGTTCTCGTTCTCGTTCTCCCGCTTCCCATCCTTCCCTCAACCCTCCGAAAACAAATACGATGCCACGTCCAGTCACGCTGTTCACCGGCCAATGGGCCGACCTCCCCCTCGAAAAACTCGCGCCCCTCGCCAAAAAAATGGGCTACGATGGCGTCGAACTCGCCTGCTGGGGCGACCACTTCGATGTCGATGTCGCCGCCACCTCCAAGAAATACGTCCACGAAAAATGGGCGATGCTCAAGGACCACGGCCTCACCTGCTACGCCATCTCCAGCCATCTCGTCGGCCAGGCCATCTGCGATCACATCGACGAGCGCCACAAATCCATTCTCCCCGCCGATGTCTGGGGCGACGGCGACCCCGAGGGCGTCCGCAAGCGCGCCGCCAAGAAGATGATCACCGCCGGTAAAGCCGCCCGCGCCTTCTTCGACGCCAAACCCGGCAACAACGGCAAGGACGACTACCCGGCCGTCGTCAACGGCTTCACGGGTTCGTCCATCTGGCACTCCATTTACGCCTTCCCGCCCACGTCCCAGGCGTACTGGGACGCTGGTTACACCGACTTCGCCAAACGTTTCGGCCCCATCCTCGAGGCCTTCGATAAATCCAACGTCAACTTCGCCCTCGAAGTTCACCCCACCGAAATCGCCTTCGACATCGCCAGCGCCCAACGCGCGATCCAAGCCGTCGGCGGCCACAAACGTTTTGGGTTCAACTACGACCCGTCCCACCTCGGCTACCAAGGCGTCGACTACGTGAAGTTCATCCGCGCCTTCGGCCCCCGCATCTTTCACGCCCACATGAAGGACGTCTGGTGGGGTCACGGCGACGGCACCGTGGGCGTCTTCGGCGGCCACGTCAGCTTCGGTCACCCGAGCCGCTACTGGGATTTCCGCTCCCTCGGCCACGGCGACATCAACTTCGAGGAAATCATCGTCGCCTTGAACGACGTCGGCTACCGCGGCCCCCTCTCCGTCGAGTGGGAAGACAGTCGCATGGACCGCGTCCACGGCGCCGCCGAAGCCTCCGCCTTCGTCCGCAAAGTCGACTTTCCCTCGAGCAGCATCGTCTTCGACGCCCAGTTCGACAAAAAAGGCTGATCCAGAAACTCGAACCTTTCCGCCCACGGAACACACGGAATACACGGAAAAAACCAATCCACCGAAGTCTGATTCTTCCGTGTATTCCGTGTGTTCCGTGGGCCACCCATCTTTCACCATCCCTTTGCTTTTCACTTTTTAAAATGAGCACTAAAATCGCCATCATCGGCGCCGGCGGCATGGCCGCTTATCACGCCAACGGTTTCCGCCAAGCCGGCGCTGAGATCATCGCCCTCTGCGACGTCAACCAAGGCGCCGCTCACAAAGCCGCCACCAAACACAACATCCCCGGCGTGTACACCGATGTCGCCGAGATGTTGAAAAAGCTCCCCGAGCTCGACGCCGTCTCCGTCATCGTCCCGAACAAATTCCACGCGCCCCTCGCCCTCCAAGCCCTCAAGGCCGGCAAGCACGTCTTCTGCGAAAAACCCCCCGCCCTCAGCGCCAAGGAAATGGCCGTCATGAAGCTCACCGCCGAAAAGGCGAAGAAGACGCTCATGTTTAATTTCAACAACCGCGCCCGCCCCGAGAGCTACGCGATGATGGACTACGTCGCCGACGGCACCATCGGCACCATCAACTCCTGCCAGGCGAAATGGATCCGCCGCGCCGGCATCCCCGGCTTCGGCGGCTGGTTCACCACCAAGGCCATGTCTGGCGGCGGCCCGCTCATCGACCTCCTCCACATGGTCGACCTCGGCATGCACTTCATGGGCTACCCCGAGCCCGCCCACGTCCTCGCGCGCACCTACCAAGACCACATTTCCAACAAGGCCTTCAAAGGCCCGTGGGGCATCCCCGATGTCGCCAACGGCACGACCGACGTCGAGGCCGCCGCGCACGGCTTCGTCACCTTCAAGACCGGCCAGTCCATGTCCTTCGCCGTCTCGTGGGCCGAGATGAACCAACGCGAAGAAGTCTCCGTCACCTTCCAAGGCACGAAAGCCGGCGGCCTCGTCCGCCGCCTCTTCGGCACTGACGGCCTCGACAACACCGCCATCGACGCCTGCCAGCTCTACACGCTTGAAAACGGCCGTCACGTAAACCGCGACATCATCGTCCAAGCCGACGAAACCATGGGCCGCGTCCGCTCCGCCGTGAATTTCATCCGCACCATCGAAGGCACCGAAAAGCCCCTCAACACGCCATCGCAAGCCCTGTCGCTGATGAAACTCATCGACGGCGCCTACCAGTCCGCCGCCACCGGCAAACCCGTCGCGCTCTGAGCGAGAATGCGCAGGGGCGGAGAACATCCCCCCTGCGCGCTACGCCCCCAGGCCAGAGCTTGCTCCAGATTTCAGCACTGTTTGACCCCAGCGACATTGAGAGAGACGGAATGTATCTGGAGTTAATGACACAAGAGACCAGCGATGACATCGCCGATGAATGCTCCTCGGCAGAGACAGCCAGGATGCAGATCACTCTCTACAAAATCGGCCTACCGCGCGAACGATTCGCCGCATTCATTGCGAGAGCCAAGTCTCAGCGACCACCGACGACTCCTTGGCGAATCGCTCCGCCGAACTACCAACCGCGGCCTCTGATCGATTTCGACAACCACAGAATTCCCTCCCTACCCTCCCGTCTTTCCTTTTTCCTATGAAACTTAATCGTAAACTCCGCATGGGCATGATCGGCGGCGGCCGTGGTGCCTTCATCGGCTCCGTCCACCGCATGGCCGCCCGCCTCGACGGCGAGATCGACCTCGTCGCCGGCTGCTTCTCCTCTGACCCCGAAAAATCCAAAGCGTCCGGCGCTGATCTTTTCCTCGATCCCGCCCGCGTCTACGGCACTTACAAGGAAATGGCCACGGCCGAGGCCGCACTCCCCGCCGACCAGCGCATCGACTTCGTCTCGATCGTCACCCGCAACAACACTCACGCCCCCGTCGCCAAGACCTTCCTCGAAGCCGGCTTCCACGTCGTGTGCGACAAGCCGCTCTGCTTCACCCTCGCCGAGGGCCGCAAGCTCCGCGACATCGTGAAAAAGTCCGGAAAAGTGTTCGCGCTCACCCACAATTACACCGGCTACCCGATGGTGAAAGAAGCCCGCGAGTGGGTCCGCAGCGGCAAACTCGGCCAGCTCATGAAGATCGTCGTCGAGTATCCGCAGGGCTACGCGATCACCGCGCTCGAAGCGAAGACCGTGAGCAAAATCGCCAACTGGCGCATGGACCCCACCATCTCCGGCGTCTCCAACTGCATGGGCGACATCGGCACCCACGCGCACAACCTCGCCCGCTACATCACCGGCCTTGAAGTCGAGTCGATCTGCGCCGAGCTCTCCACTTTCATTCCCGGCCGCCTCCTCGACGACGACGGCAACTGCCTCGTCCGTTTCAGCGGCGGCGTGAAGGGCATCCTCTTCGCCTCGCAGATTTCCAGCGGTGAGGAAAACAACCTCAACATCCGCGTCTTCGGCACGCAGGGTTCGCTCCAGTGGTTCCAGGAAAACCCCAACGAGCTCATCTGGAAAAAAGCCGACGCCCCGCAGCAAGTTTATCGTCGCGGCAACAACTACGTCAGCGCCGCCGCCGCCGGAGCGACGCGCACGCCGTTCGCCCACCCCGAGGGTTTCATCGAAGCCTTCGCTAACGTCTATCGCAGCGCCGCCGTGGCCATCGCCGACTCTATCGCCGGCCGCAAAGCCCCGAAGGAGGGCTACGATTTCCCGACGATCACCGACGGCCTCGCCGGCATGGCGTTCATCGAGACCGCCGTGAAGAGCGGCCGAGCCGGCGCGAAGTGGGTGAAGTTTCCGCAGCTGTAGCACCCGTCGCCGCGCACGCTCCGCAGGCTAGTCACATTAGACTTTGACCATTCAGTCTCGTGTGCTGATCGCGTGCGCGGCCCGAACGACCTGCGGCAATGGCCGTGAGGTCAGGCAACTCGGGAGGATGGTTTCGATGTAAACTCGCATCTGTCAGGGCGGCTGATGCGAGCTTCACAACCACGCCGATTCCATTCGATTGAGGTCGGCGAGCCCCCCGTTCACGATCCCGTGCTGTCGATCGCCCTGGCTGGTGCGACCATCAAACATCAGACCACTGCATCGCGCACGACTACCGTAGCAGCGGCGGGGCGGCGCGGGAAACGTTACATTCTGCCGAACACCCAACTGCGGCCCCCCCCGGCCCCGGACTTCGCCCAATTTCAGGCAGCCAATCCTGCCTCCTTGACGAATCTGCGCGGTTACTTGAAACCGTTACTCCGCCCTAACGTCCAGCGGTCTCACGACCATCGCCCTCTTCCACTTTTCCCGTGCCGCTCACCGCTAACCGCCGCCTGCCCTCCCGCTTTCCACTCCGCCGTACCGGGAGCCTAGTCGCAGCCCTCGGCATCGCTCTGCTGCACCTTGGTTGCGATCGCGCCCCGCCCGCTCCGGCCCCCAAGGTCGCGAGCGCCCCCGCTCCGGTCGCCACCACGCCTCCTCCCGGCGCCGCCCAAGCCGCCGCTGCACCCGCTGCACCCGCTGCGACGACCGCTGCCGCCTCGGCGACCCGACAATCCGAAAAAGAGCGCGCCCGCCAAAACGCCATCGAGAAGGTCCCCGTTGAAACCGCCGTGGTCGTGCGTGGCCCGATCTCCTCGTTTCTCTCGTTCAATACGACCCTCGAAACCGAAGCCGCAGTCGACATCTACCCGCAGACCACCGGCCAAGTAGAAACCCTGTTCGCCGAGGAGGGCCGCATCGTCAAGGCCGGCGACCCGCTCCTCAAAATCGAGGACAGCGAGCTCCGCCTCGATGCCGAGGAATCCCGCGTCAACTTTGAGCAACTCCAGCGTAATTTCGGCCGCAGCGATGACCTCTTCAACCGCAAGCTCGTGAACAAACAGGATCACGAGACCCAAAAATTCCAGTTCGATCAGGCCCGCCTCCGCTACGAGCGCGCGACGCTCCGCCACGCTTACGCCACCGTGCGCGCACCGTTCGACGGCGTGATCGTCTCCCGTGAGACCCAGATCGGCGCCCGCGTCGCCGCCGGCACGAAGGTGTTCTCACTGGTGAAACTCGATGATATCGTCGCCCGCGTCTTCGTCCCCGGCCGCTACCTCGCCATCGTCGCTGCCGACCAACCCGCCGTCGTCACCTCCGAATTCCTGCCCGAAAAATCCTTCAAAGGTTGGGTCAAACGCATCAGCCCCGTGATCGATCCCAAAAGCGGCACCTTCAAAGTCACCGTCGGCGTGCGCGGCGACAAGCCCACCGAACTGCCTCCGGGGCTCTTCGTCGGTGTCCGGGTGATCACGGCCACCCGCGAGAGCGCCGTGCTGATCCCGAAACGCGCCGTCGTTTACGAGGGCGGCGAGCGCTACGTCTTCACCGTCACAAACGACCTCACCAGCAAACGCAAACTCGTCGCCGGTTTCGAAGACCCGCAAAACATCGAGGCCGTCTCCGGCATCGAGCCCGGCACCGAGGTCATCGTGGTCGGCCACAGCGGCCTGAAAGACGGCGCTTCAGTCCGCGCCGTCAACGCGCTCGCCCCGATCCCGCAGGCACCCGAAGACTCCGCCGCGAAGAGCCCGACTACGCCGCCCGTCGCCACGTCGACTCCTGTTCCCCCCGGAAAATTGTGAGTCTGCCCGCCACCGCCTCCCGGACCCGCGGTTCCCCCTCCGCCGGCCTCGCCTGCTCGCCTCCACCCGCCGCATGAGCAACCGCCCCCCGAAATTCCGGGCCGACGACTCGTTCTACGCCTTCACCGTCAAGCGCCCCGTCTCCATCTTGATGGTGGTGATGGCCGTCGTGGTGTTCGGCTGGGTCTCCCTCCAGCGCCTCGCCCTCACGCTCATGCCCAACATGAGCTACCCCACCCTCACGGTGCGCACGGTTTATCCCGGCACTGCCCCCGAGGAAATGGAGAGCGTCGTCTCCCGCCCGCTCGAACAGCAGCTCGGCGTCATCCCGAAGCTCGTCTCCATCAGCTCCGTTTCCAAAGCCGGCCAGAGCGACGTCACCCTCGAGTTCCAATGGAAAACCGACATGGACCTCGTCTCTCAGGAGGTCCGCGAAAAAATCGACCGCCTCCGTCTTCCCGATGGCGCGCAACGTCCACTCCTCCTCCACTTCGATCCGTCCCTCGATCCGATTCTCCGCGTCGGCCTCGCCGGCCCGCAGTCACTCTTCGAGCTCCGCCACATCGCCGAGCACGATGTGAAACGCCGGCTCGAATCCCTCAACGGTGTCGCCGCCGTGCAGGTCAAGGGCGGCCTCGAGGAGGAATTCCTCGTCGCCATCGACGAGAGCAAACTCTCCCAACTCCGCCTCGACATCACCCAGATCGGCCAACGCCTCGCGGCCGGCAACGTCAACATGCCGGGCGGCAACCTCCGCGAGGGCCAGACCGAATACGTCATCCGCACCCTCAACGAATTTAAATCCATCGAGGAAATCGGCGCCCTCATCATCTCCCGCACCAACAACGCCGTCGATATCCGCCTCCGCGACATCGCCACCGTCACGCGCTTCCACAAAGACCGCGACGTCATCACCCGCGTCAACGGCCGCGAGAGCGTTGAAATCGAAATTTTCAAGGAGGCCGATGCCAACATCCTCGTCGTCGCCGAGACCGTGCGCCATGCCCTCTTCGGCACACCCGCCCAACAGGCCTACGTTACCCGCGAAAAAGCCGGCGAGAAAAACGCCGCCGTTGCCGCGCCCGAAAAACGCTCCTCCTCCAGTTCGTTCTTCGACACGAAAGCCGTCGCCTCCGGAAAAAACACCGACGCCAAACGCACGGTCACCGACAAAAAGAAAGCCGATAAAGCCACGACCGAAAAACAACGCACCGAGGCGCAAAACGAAGCCCGGCGCGTCGCCCTCGTCGCCACCCAGGCCGAGGCCGCGAAACAACGCGCCGCCGCCCAAGAGGTCATCACGCGCCGGGCGATGACAAATTTTATCGGCCAACAGCTCCCGCCCGGCGCCACGGTCGAGCTCCTCGCCGACCAATCCGTCTTCATCAAAAACTCCATCAACGAGGTAAAAGAAAACGGCATCTCGGGCGCGCTCATCGCCATCGCCGTCCTCTATCTCTTCCTCCGCAACGTCACCCAAACCCTCATCGTCAGCCTCTGCATTCCGATCTCCGTCCTCGCGACGTTTGCCCCGATGTACATGGCCGATGTCTCCCTGAACATCATCTCACTCGGCGGCCTCGCCCTCGGCATCGGCAACCTCGTCGACAACGCCATCGTCGTGCTCGAGAGCATCTTTCGCTGTCGCGAGGAGGGCGACGATCACGTCACCGCCGTCGTCCGCGGCACCAGCGAAGTCGGCATGCCCGTCATCGCCTCCACATTCACCACCGTCGCGGTGTTCTTTCCCATCGTCTTCGTCGAGGGCGTGGCCGGCCAGATGTTCGGCGACATGGCGCTCACCGTCGTCTTCTCCCAAGTCGCCTCGCTCATCGCCGCGCTGTTCTTGATTCCGATGCTCGCCTCGCGACGCTTCGAATCTCCCCTCGGCGTCGATGCCCGCACGAGCGACTACCTCCGCTTCCCCTCCACGGGCACGACCGGCCCGTTGGCCGTCTTCTCCCTCGCCGCGCAGCGCCTCGGCTGGGCCGCGATCATGCTCGTCGCCGTCGTCCTAAAGGCCGTCGCCGTTACCCTCTTCATCGTGCTGTGGCCCCTCCTCTGGCTAGTCTCGCGCCTCGTGTGGAAAAAAATCGGCACCGCGTGGACACCCTTCGTCGCCTGGTCCCACGCCGACCGACTCGGCCGCCTCGAGGCCTCACGCGTCTGGCCCGGACTCCTCTGCTTTGTCGCGCCGGAGACGCTCGGCCAGGGCCACGTGCGCGGCTGGTCCTGGATCAGTGCACGCCGCTGGCGCTGGCTCGGTCTGCTCGTCCTCCCCGCGCTGGCCGTCGCCGCCGTGCTCTGGTTCTCGCGCGGGGTCACCGTGCCAACGATCGCCCCGACATTCGGCGGCTCGTCCTCGATCCTCGCGCCGCTGAAGCCACTGCACCTCGTCGTGTGGCACTGGTTCGTGGTGCAACCGTGGTGGTGGCTCGTCTTGCTCTTCGTACCCGCCGCGGTGCCGATCGTCTTCGGTGTCGCCCGCACCGCCTTGGAAATCGTGCTGCGCCTCGCCGGCACCGTGGCGCTCACCGTCCTCTTGGCACTCGGGATGACCGCCCTCAGTCTGTGGCGCAGCGTCGCCTCCGTCGGCGGCGGCGTGGTCGGCCGCGGCCTCGAATGGTTCGAGCGCGGCTACCAAACGTTGCAGCGAGGCTATCCCGCGCTCATCACCGCTTCCCTTCGCCATCGCTACGCAGTCCTCGGCGGCTGCACCGTGGCGTTTCTCATCTGCTGGTTTGTCATCGTGCCACGCATCGGCCGGGAACTCATTCCGCAAGTCAGCCAGGGTGAGTTCAATCTCGACGTCACCCTTCCCATCGGCACGCCGCTCGAGCGCACCGCGGACGTCGCCGCGCAAATCGACGCGGCCGTCCAAGCCGAGCCCGAAGTCGAGCGCACCGCCCTGACCGTCGGCGCCGAGGAAGGCGCCAGTACCTCCATCTCCGCCGGCGAACACACCGCCCGCCTCACCATCAAACTCAAAGCCGGCCTCCCGGCTTTCTCCGAGCCGCGCCTCATCGAGCGCATCCGCGACCGCTTCCGCACTCTGCCCGCCGCCAAGCTCGAGATTTCCTATCCGACGCTCTTCAGCTTCAAGAGCCCCGTCGAAGTCGAGATTCGCGGCCACGATCTCGCCACCCTCAAACGCCTCAGCCGCGAGGCCGAAACGCTCCTCACCGAAAGCGTACCGGGCCTCGCCGATGTGCGCTCGACGCTCCAGAGCGGTCACCCCGAAATCCAAGTCGTCTACAAACGCGATCGCCTAGCCGAATACGGCCTCAACCTGCGCACCGTCGCCGATCTCGTGCGCAACAAAGTCCAAGGCCGCATCGCCACCGAGTTCCGCAAAGAAGACCAGATGATCGATATCGTCGTGCGGCTCCGCGAACAGGACCGCTTCGGGATCGAGGAGCTGCGCGGCCTCATCATTAACCCCAACGGGGCCGTGCCCATCCCACTCTCCGTCATTGCCGATCTCACCATCAACGAGGGCCCGAGCGAAATCCGCCGCGTCGACCAACAGCGCACCGCCCTCATCACCGCGAATCTCCGCGAGGCCGACCTCGCCACCGTCTCCCGCGATATCGTGACCGCGCTCGATACCATGGCTTTCCCCGCCGGCTTCACCTACGTCGTCGCCGGTCAGAACAAGGAAATGCAGACCTCCCTCAACAGCCTGCTCCTCGCCTTCGGCCTCGCGCTGTTTCTCGTCTACATCGTCATGGCGAGCCAGTTCGAATCGTTGCTCCAACCGCTCCTTATTATGGTGACAGTGCCCCTCGCGCTCATCGGCGTCGCCCTCACCCTGTGGATCGGCGGTATCCCCGTTAGCATTATGGTCTTCTTAGGCCTCATCATCCTCGCAGGTATCGTGGTCAACAACGCCATCGTCCTCATCGACTACATCAACACTCTGCGCGATCGCGGCCTTGAGCTTTCCACCGCCATCGCCGAGGCCGGCCGCGCCCGCCTGCGGCCGATCTTGATGACCGCCGCCACCACCGTCGTCGGCCTGATCCCCATGGCGTTCGGTATCGGTGAGGGTGCCGAGATTCGCGCGCCCATGGCCATCACCGTCATCGTCGGCCTCAGCGTCTCCACGCTCCTCACGCTCGTCGTGATCCCGACCCTCTACTATCTCTTCCCCGGCAAACGCGGCATCACGTCCATCGAGGCCGCCGCCACCGTCGCCGCTGCTCACGCCACCGCAAGCAACGCACTCCTCGTGAAATGAGCGCCGACGAAGATCCGCCGCGCGCCCCGCGCGAGCCCTTGGCCTACGCCATCCCGCGCTTCGCCGTCTCGCGCCCCGTCACGATCTTAATGATACTGGCGACGATTCTCGTCGTCGGCCTCATCGCCCTCGACCGCATCCCGCTCGCCCTCTTCCCCGAGGGCTATGAGAGCAACCAGCTCTACATCTCCGCGCGTTACCCCAACGCTTCCCCGCGCGACGTTGAGGAAAAAGTTACCCGCAAGATCGAGGACATCCTTGGCACAGTCCCCAACATCAAGCGCCTCACGAGCTACTCGAGCAACGGCTTCTCGTCCGTCCGCGTCGACCTCCAAACCGGCACCAGCCTGCGCGAGACCTACGCCTTGATTACGGACCGCATGGACCGCGTAAAACCGCTCCTGCCCACCGACGTCGACCGCATCGATGTCCGCCGCTACGCGCAGACCGACGCGCCCATGATGAACATCATCGCGTCCGTCCCACCCACCATCGACGACGCAGCTTACCGTCTGGAAAATTTCGTCAAGCCTGCGCTCCAACGCATCGAAGGCGTGGGCAACGTCGACATCTACGGCACTTCGATCCGCGAGGTGCAGATCGAACTCATCGACGACCGTCTCCGTAGCCATCGGATCGACGTGGGCACCATGCTCGGCACGCTGCGCAACCAGAACTTCGCCATCTCCGGCGGCTACGTGATCGACGGCGGTCGTAAAATCTACGTCCGCTCGATGGGCCGCTTTAACAACCTCGAAGACATCGCCGCCATCATCGTCGACAACGAGCGCCGCCTCCGTCTCAGCGACGTCGCCCTCGTGCGCTTCCGCCCGCCGCGCCGCGAATATGTCTACCGCGTCGACGGCCAGCCCGCCATCGGCATCCAGGTTACTCGCGATTCCACCGGCAACATCGAGCGCATCAGCCGCGAGGTCCGCGCCACCCTCCTCGAGTTGCAAAAACTCCCGCAGCTCAAGGGCGTTAATTTCAATATTTTCTTCGACCAGGGAGTGCAGGTGAAGCAGTCCATCGACAACCTCGCCGAGTCCGGCCTTTGGGGCGGCATCTTCGCCGCGCTCATCATCTACCTGTTCCTGCGCGCGCCGCGCATGACCGCGATTCTCACGCTCTCGATCCCGCTCTCGCTGCTCTGCACCATCGTCGTGCTGTTTTTCACCGGCTGGTCGCTCAACATGGCCACCATGATGGGCCTCCTCCTCGCCGTCGGCATGGTCGTGGATAACTCCATCGTCATCGTCGAAAACATCTATCGCCTCCGGCAGGAGGGCGTTGACGCCACGCAAGCCTCGATCGTCGGTGCCGGCGAGGTCGGCCTCGCCGTCGTGATGTCCACCTTCACCTCCGTCGTCGTATTTCTGCCGTTGATTCTGATGAAGGGCGGCGGCGATTTTTCCTTCTGGATGCTCCGCCTCGGTCTCCCCGTCATCGCTTCGCTCCTCGCCTCGCTCCTGATCGCCCTGATCTTCGTGCCCCTTGCCGCCCAGCGCCTCACGCGCGGGACCCAACACCCCGAACTCCGCATCGTCTCTTGGACGCGGGATCGCTACGTCGCCGCACTTCACTGGGTGTTTAATCACCGCATCGAGTCGCTCCTCGTCGTCGTCGCCGCGATGTGGACCCTCCCCTTCGCGCAAAGCAAAATCCGGATGCCCACCGGCGGCATGGGCGGCGGCACCGGCGAGACGTCGCTCTACCTCTACTTCAATCTTCCGACCGGCGGCACCCTGGAGCGCGCCGACGCCTTTTTCACTCAGGTCGAAGCCTTCCTCACCGCCAACGCCACGCGCTATAACTTCGACCGCATGGAGACGCGCTTCGCCTACAACAACGGCCGGATCCAGATCCGCCTCCGCAGCGACACCAGCCAGCAATGGTTCATCAGCGCGTGGGATTCCTTCGTCCGCACCGACGTGGCCCGCCGCGTGCAGGGTCTCTTTAATATCCAACCGACGCCCGCCCCCATGGACCGCAGTGACATCGAGGCCGACTTCCGCGAAAAATTCAAAATGCCCGCCGGCATCACGCAACTCGGTCGCTCCATGGGCGGCGGCATCATCGACCCCGGCATGTCGATGAACCTCTACGGAGAAGACACCGGCACCCTCCTCCAAATTGCCGAAGAGGCCGTGCGCCGCCTCCGCGGTATCCCCGGCCTCCTCGCCGTGGACATTGACACCGAGCGCGGCGGCCAGGAACTCCAGGTCCAAATCGACCGCGACCGCTCCCGCCGTCTCGGCATCGATCCCCGCGCCGTGTCCAGCGGCATCGGATACACCATGCGTGGTCAGGAGGTCGGCCGCTTCCCCGGGGCCGACGGCCGCGATCTTCGCATCTTCGCCCAACTCGGCGAAGCCGACCGCACCGGCCTCGACGATGTGCGCGGCATGACCTTTCGCACCGAGACCGGCGTCGAGGTCCCGCTCGAAACGCTCGCCGACCTCCGCGTCTCCCGCACGCTCGGCCAAATCCGCCGTGAGGGCCGGCAGACCATGCTGCAAATCACCGCCAAAGCCCCGCGCGCCGACTCCCGCCGCCTCTTCGAAGCCGTGGACAAAGCGATGGCCGATTTCGAAATGCCCCGTGGTTACCGTTGGGACAAAGGCCGCGAATACCGCGAGGCCGGCGAGCAAGAAAAAGCGATGATGTTCGCGGGTGGTCTCGCCATCACGTTTGTCTTTTTGCTGATGGGCCTGCTCTTCGAATCGTTCGTGCTGCCACTCGCGGTGATCACCGCCGTGCCGTTCGCCTACCTCGGCGTCGTCTGGACGCTCTACCTCACCGAGACACCGCTCGATATGATGGCGCGCATCGGCATCGTGATCCTGGTCGGCGTCGTCGTGAACAATGCCATCGTGCTGGTCGACATGGCCAACCGCCTGCGGGCACAAGGCAAGACGCGCTACGACGCGCTGATCGAGGCCGGTCGCAACCGTTTCCGTCCGATCATGATGACGACGCTCACTACGGTGTGCGGCCTCATCCCGATGGCGCTCGGCAGCTCGAAAGTCGTCGGCATGGCCTACGCACCGCTCGGCCGCACGATGATCGGCGGCCTCCTCGCCGCGACGCTGCTCACCCTCGTCATCGTCCCGCTCTTCTACGCGTTGCTCGACGACCTGCGCGAATTCATGGGTCGCGTCTGGACTTCGATTTTCACCCGCTCCACGCCAGCCACCGCGGCCAGCGGTGCCGCCGCCGGCATCGGCCGCGCGAATCGCGCGGAGTAGGCCGCACAGGGGACCGACGCCCGGGTCCGTGTTCAAATCGCTTTCGCTCCGAGTCATCGTTCTCGTCCTTCTGTATCCTGATCGTTCTCTCCCGTCGGCCAACCCTGTCGAAAGAGCAAGAGCAACGAGCAAGATCGGGATAACGACGTTGACCCCGTCCTCGACCGACGCCTTTCGCGCCGCGTCCCCACGTGCGAGCCCTCCCGTCAGCCCACGCCATGCCGATCCCCGCGAGCCTCCGCGAACGCGGCAATACCTCCGACCACACCGTCGATGCCGCCCCCGATTCCGACCACACGAAGACCGAGCACACTGACCACACGTTCCTCGACCCGCTCTTCGAATGGCTCGGCCGAGACCTCGCCGGCACCGCCGCGCCATCGACCAACTCCTCGCCCTCACCATCGCATTCGACGTTGCGTCCAAGATCAGCTCCAGCGGCTTGGAGGTAGGAGCCTGCTTGCGGGCGATTTTTACATCCTGAATCGCCTGAAGGCCCTCACCATCGCATTCGACGTTACGTTCCAGATAAGCTCCACCGGCTTGGAGGTAGGAGCCTGCTTGCGGGCGATTTTTACATCCTGAATCGCCTGAAGGCAGGCCCGTCCCTCGGGTCCGCTGGACTCAACTTGAAAGCGATTTGGAATCAGCACCGTGCGCAACGCCAGTAAGCCAAACGGCAGCACGTAATGAGAAGGAACGTCATCGGGCGTCGGTCATCGGGCGCGATCGCTGCGGCCACGGCGCCGGCGCCGACGCAAGCCGAGGGGTGGAAGCAGGGGACCAAGGAGAAGCCGGCGGGCGCATCAGCGCGCTCGAAGGGGGCGGTGGGCAGGCCCTCCGGCGGAGCGAGTGAACAATACAGTTTACACGGGACGATGAAAATCTGAGCATTTTGACGGATTGGACATCCCGTAAATCTTACATGAGTCCCCGTAGCTCAACTGGATAGAGCAGCGGTTTCCTAAACCGCGTATTCCGGTTCAAGTCCGGACGGGGGCACCATTTATTTTTTCGGGGGCACGCTGGGAGCTCTGCGGCCGTACCCCAAGCGGCGTGTCTTTTTCGCTGCTGTGCATTCGCACACTCGACTTTTTTCTCAATACGCACAGCTTCCCTTTCCTGAAATCAAATTCGATCGGCGTCGCCGCCTCGTTACCCGGTTCCTTTATTCCCCCCCCGATGAAAATTCCCTTTGCGTCTGTCTTGCTCGCTTTGCTCAGCGTTACGCTCGGACTCACTCAGGTTCAGGCCCAGCGTCTCGCCAACTTGTCCACACGCACTCAAATCGGTTCCGGCGGAAATATCGCCGTGGTCGGTTTCGTGGTGGGGCCAGGTTCCAACAAGAATATTCTGATCCGGGCCGTCGGCCCGACGCTGGGAGCGGCGCCCTTCAACGTCCCTGGCGCGATCAGCGACCCGAAGATCGACGTCGCCGATGCCTCCGGTCGCGTGATTTTCACCAACGACAATTGGTCCGCCACTACCGTCGGTGGTGCGACGACCTTCGCTTCCGTGGGCGCCTTTAATCTCGCGACCAATAGCCGGGATGCGGCGATTCTCGCGACCAATCTCGCTCCCGGTGCCTACACCGCGACCGTCAGCGGCGTCGGCACCGCGGCCGGTGTCGGGCTGGTCGAGGTTTACGACGTTACCGGCACCGCTCGCTTGATGAATCTTTCCACGCGTGCGCTCGTGGGCACGGGCTCGGGTATCATCATTTCAGGTCTCGTCATCGCGCCAGGCTCCGGTCGCCGCCAAATCTTGGTGCGCGCGGCGGGTCCGGCCCTGACCGGCTTCGGCGTGGCCGGCGCCCTCGCCGACCCGGAAATCGAGATCGTCAACAACGCCAGCCCCAACGTCCGCATCGCCGCCAACGATAATTGGGGCTCCGGCACAAACGTCGCTTCCCTCAATGCCGCGTTTGGCCAATCCGGAGCCTTTGCCTTCCAGAGCGGTTCCAAAGACGCCGCGTTGATCACCGACCTCGCGCCGGGAAGTTACTCGATTCAAGTGAGCGGCGTTGGCGCCACGACGGGTGCTACTTTGGTCGAGGTCTACGACATCACACCCGACAATCTCACGATCGTCGGCGTAGTCGCCACCAACGCCACGACCGATACCAAGGGCGCAGCACCGGGTGTCTATACGTTTTCTCGCACCGGTCCCCCCGCTGCCGCCCTCACCGTCTATTATCAGGTCAATGGCTCGGCGGCACCCGGAGTCGACTATACGGCGCTGACGGGCACGGTCACGTTTCCTGCCGGTGCCAGTACGACAAGCGTGAGCCTCACTCCGCGCAGCGATGGCGCGAGTGATACGATCAGCCGCATTGCCACGCTCTCGCTGGCTCCGGGTGCCGGTTATACAATTGGGGCAGCCACGAGCGTGGCTTCGGTCACGATTTTCTACAATCCGGGCACGAACTACGTCGCGGCGCTTCGCTCGCCTTCCTCCGCCCCGAACTCGACGGCGTTTGGCACCGCCACCATCCAGTTGAGCGGCGACAGCACCTTCGCAGTCGTGAACCTCAATTTTTCGAGTCTCAGTTCGCCCCAGACCGTCGCCTACCTCCGTCTCGGCATCCCCGGCGAAGTCGGCACCGAAGTGCTCCGTCTCGCAAACGGCCAAGTGGCCGGACAGCGCTGGGAATTCCCCACTGAAGGCGCACTCACCGCCAGCGGGATTGTTCAGGCGATCAAGGACGGCCGGATTTTCCTGAGCATCGAATCGACCAACTATCCGGCCGGTGAATTGAAGGGCAGCTTCATCCAGCACAACGCCACGCTGGCGTTCGCTACCCCCGCAGCTCCGCCGGCGTTGCCCGACGCGCCCTTCACAGCGGCCGAGTCCGCCCGCTTCCTCACGCAGGCCACCTTTGGCCCGACCAAATCCGAAATCGATGCACTTACCGGCAAACGCCAGTCGGACCTCCGCGCTTGGATCGCCGCCCAAATGGCCTTGCCCGCGTCATTGCATCGCGTGGCCACCACCGAGGATTTCGCCACCTTCACCGCGACCGGCGAGAATCCGCAATTCGACTGGCGCAACCGCCAATCCGCGTGGTGGAAGCTTGCCCTGACCGCTCCGGACCAGCTTCGCCAGCGCGTCGCCTTTGCGCTCAGCCAGATCCTCGTCGTCTCAGAGCAAAATCCCACGCTCTACAATAATTCACTCAACCTAGCCCATTACTACGATCACCTCGTCAACGGGGCCTTCGGCAACTTCCGCCAGCTCCTCGAAAACGTTACCCTCAGTCCCCTGATGGGCGTTTACCTCACCTCGCTGCGCAACGCCAAACCCACCTTTAACGCCCGCGGCGATACGCTGACCTCCACCGATGAGAACTACGCGCGCGAGGTCATGCAGCTTTTCACCATTGGTCTAAACCAGCTCCACCCCGACGGCACCCTCAAGCTCGACCCTTCCGGCGTCCCCATCCCGACCTACGACCAAAAGACCATCACCGAGGTCGCCAAAGTATTTACCGGCTGGGCCTTCGCTTCCGACACCACCAACGCGAACAACTTCCGGGGTGCCGCCGCCAACTACCTCGCCCCCATGGTGCTCTTCCCGACCTTTCACGAAGACGGCCCCAAGACGATTTTCAACGGCATCCAGATTCCCGCCAACCAAGGCGGCGCGAAAGATCTCAAGGACATGCTCGATGCCCTCGTCAACCACGCCAACACCGGGCCCTTCATCTCGCGCCAGCTCATCCAGCGCCTCATCACGAGTAACCCTAGCCCCGGCTACGTTTACCGCGTCGCCCAGGCCTTCGCCGATGACGGCACCGGCACGCGCGGCAACCTCGGCGCCGTCGTCCACGCCATTCTCACCGATTACGAAGCCCGCTCCGCTGCCGTGGCCGCCACCGCGAGCTTCGGCAAGCTCAAGGAACCCCTCCTGCGCGCCACGGCCCTCCTCCGCAGCCTCGAAGGCGCGTCCAATCTTGGCCGATACGCCAACGCCCCTTTCCACACGGCGATCAACACCGAGAATACGCTTGGCCAGGCCCCCCTCCATGCGCCTACGGTCTCCAATTTCTTCGAGCCGAATTTCGTTCATCCGGGCACCCTCGCTGCGTCCGGTCTCTACGCCCCCGAGTATCAGATTCTCAACGACACGACGGCCATCAGTCTGCCCAACCAGCTCTGGAATTTCATCTACGCGAACCGTTCCACCACGAACACGATTGAGGCGACCGTCGGCATCCCGCTCGGCCGTTTCCTGCCACTCGCGCGCACCCCCGCCGCCCTCGTCAACGAGGCCAATCTTCTCCTCGCCGCCGGTTCCCTCCCGAAAGCGGTCACGGACCGTTTCGTGACTGCCCTCACCGCCATGCCGATCGGCACCGGAGCCACCTTTACCACCGCGAACGATATCGAGCGCGTCCGCTCGGCGCTCTACCTCACGATCAGCGTTCCCCAGGGAGCCATTCAGAAATAACCCCGTCTCACCCCCGCTCCGACGCCCAGACCCGAGAACCTAAATTCCAGACCTTTCTTCCCATGCCCACCCCCGATCTCTCCCGTCGCAAATTTCTCGGCGCCTGCTGCGCATCCGTCGGCGCCACCGGCTTATTGTCCACGCTCGCGCAGCTCCGCCTGATGGGTGCCGTCGCCAGCCCCGATAACGGTCCGGTCTCCCCACCCCGGGCCGGGGCGCCGCAGCCCGACTACAAAGCGCTCGTCTGTCTCTTCCTCGCTGGCGGCAACGACGCGAACAATCTCGTCATCCCCACCGATACGGCTAACTACGCCGCCTACGCCGCCGGTCGCGGTGCCCTCGCCCTCCCGCAGAACGCCGTCCTCCCCATTACGCCGCGCACCAACGACGGTCGCACGTGGGGTATCCATCCGGCCATGACCGAGCTCAGAAATCTGTTCAACAGCGGCCAGTTCGCCGTCCTCGCCAACGTCGGCACGCTCGCCTACCCGATGACGAAGGCGCAATACACCAGTGGCTCCGTCCCGCGCCCGTTACAGCTTTTCTCGCACAACGATCAGCAGGTCGAATGGCAGAGCAGCATCGCCGACAAACCGTTCGTCACCGGCTGGGGTGGCCGCCTCGCCGACCTCACCAATGCCTTCAACGCGAACAACCGCATTTCGATGTCGATCACGCTGAACGGACAAAACTCCTTTCAGGTCGGCAAGAAAATCGATCAATACGCGGTCGGCACCGGCGGCGCCATCGCCCTCACCGGCATCGGTACCGGCACGTCCGTCAACGGTCTCCGCACCGCCGCGCTCAACGACGCCCTCGCCATGCAGAACGGCAACCTCTTCGAGACGGCCTTCGGTGGCGTCACCACCGGAGCGCTCGGTGCCAGTTCCCTCGTCTCCAGCGCGATCACCGGGGCCAGCCCCTTCACCGCGCTCTTCAACGCGGCCAACAACAGCGGCCTCGCCCAGCAACTCCACATGGTCGCGCGGCTGGTCAACGCCCAGCAGTCCCTCAATCTCAAGCGCCAGATCTTTTTTGTCCGCGTCGGCGGCTTCGACCTCCATGACAATCAGGTCACGGCCGGTGCCACCACCTCAGGCGCACACGCCAATCTTCTCCGCGACATCAGCCTGTCGCTAAACGCCTTCAACAACGCGCTGACACAAATCGGCGCCCAGAATCAAGTCACCACATTTACGTCCTCCGACTTTGGCCGTACCTACAATACTAACGGCGACGGCTCCGACCACGGTTGGGGCAGCCATCACTTCCTCATGGGTGGTGCCGTGCAAGGCGGCGACATCTACGGCAAAATGCCCACCTTTGCGATCGACGGCCCCGACGACACCGGCCGCGGCCGGTGGATACCCACGACGAGTGTCGACCAATACGCCGGTACGCTCGCTAAATGGTTCGGTGTCAGCGCAACGGATATGCCCGTCGTCCTCCCCAACCTGGGCCGTTTCGCCAGTTCCGACCTCGGCTTCATGGGTTAGGGCGGATTTCAGTTCGCTCTGCTGCGCCCGCGATGTCCCCGCGCCTCCGTCTCCGTTTCGCTCTCGCCGCCGCAATTTTCTTCGGAAGCGCGGCGTTTTTTTTCCTGCGTCGCCCAGCCAGCGACCGCGCCCAGCCCGCCACGCCAGGCGCTCCGTCGCCCGCCGCCGAGCCCACGTCCGTCGCGCCTGCGATCTCCCAACCCTCATCGCTCGACGCGCAAGGTCCGCCGGTTCCCCCGGCCGGTTCCCCCATCGCCGACGCCCTCAACGCCCCCGGTGGCACCGTGCGCCGCGACCTGCACATTCTCGACGAGCTCTTCGGCGCGTTTCACACCAACTTCCCTCGTCTCGGCAATCCCGTCGGCGAGAATCACGAGATCACCGCCGCCCTCGCCGGCGCGAATCCCGTTCAGTTCGTTTTCATCTCACCGCGGCACCGCGCCATCAATTCCCGGGGCGAACTCTGCGACCGCTGGGGCACACCTTTTCGCTTTCACCAAGTGAGCGGCACGCAAATGGAGATCCGTTCCGCCGGCCCTGATCGCACGTTCGCCACCGACGACGACGCGCTCTTCCCCTAGGGCCGTCGCTCGCCGACGCGCCGTCACGGTGCCAACCAAACACCCGCGTCGTCTCTCCCCCACCTCGCACCTCGCGCTTCGCACCTCGTACCCCGCGCCCTCGCGCCACGCCTCGCAACTCGCGCCTTCGCGCGGCACCGTTTTCGCCCTCCCATGTCACGGCAACTTTTTGCGCACTTCCGCGTCTCGACATCTCACGACCTCTGCTCATCTTTCCCTCCCTATCTCCCGATGCAAACCTCCGCTCTCAATTGCCGCCGCACGCTCACTCGTCCCGCTCTCGCCCGCCGTGCCGTCACGCGCGGTTTCACCATGATGGAGCTCCTCGTGGTCCTCGCCATCCTCGGCCTGCTCGCCGGCCTCGCGATTTCCAATGTCACCGGAATTTTTGGCGGCGCCCAAGCCTCCACCGCCCAACTCTTCGTCAAAGAGAGCATGAAGACCTCCCTGTTTACCTACCGGATGACGATGGGGGACTACCCCTCCACCGCCGACGGACTGCAGGCCCTCATCACGGCACCGGGCAACAAAGCCGGCAGCTGGCGCGGACCCTACATCGAAGGCGGCAAGGTTCCCCTCGACCCGTGGAATGAGCCCTACCAATACGCGAGTCCCGGCCAGAAAAATAAGAGTAGCTATGATCTCTGGTCCAAGGGCCCCGACAAACAGAGCGGCACCGCCGATGACATCGGCAATTGGGACGATGCCCACTCCGTCGAAGCGCCCAAGTGACCCGTACTCGTCGCCCGCGGCCTGCACCTGAAACGTAAACCTCGTGCACCCGTCCCGGTCCCGGCCCACCCGCTGTGATGCCTCCTTCCGCTCTGCGTCCGAGTCAAACCGCGCATCGCGTGGCTTCACCCTGCTAGAGATCCTCCTCGCGCTCGCGATCATCGCCCTGCTCGCCAGCGTGCTCATCGGCGGATCCGCGGCCTTGCTCAACGACCGCACGGCCACTCCCACCGAAGTGTTTTGGAAAACGGTGCAAGCGTGCCGCAAGACTGCCCTGAAGACCGGCCAAGACGTCCGCCTCAGCTTCGAGCCCAAGGACAAAAAATTCATCCTCTCCGACGCTTCAGGGATCGATGCCACCATCCAAGAGTTTCCGATCCCCCCACCCAACGACGACCTCGTCTTCACGTTTCTCACCACGCAAAAGGGCGCGAGCATGATTCTCCTCGGGGGCGTCGCGGTCGAGACGCAGACGGTCTTGTTTGTGACGTTTTACTCCGACGGCACCTGCTCACCGTTTCGCGGGCAGATTCAGAGAAACGGCGCCGTCACCACGCTCGGGATCGACCCGTGGACTTGCGCCGCCGTCCTCACTCCGGCCGATCCCAACGCCCCGCCGCCGTGACGACAATCCCGCTCGGGCGCGCTCGCAGTCCACGCGCCTTCACCTTGGTCGAAGTCCTGATGGCGATTATGATCTTCGCGCTCTCAGCGATCATTCTGGCCTCCGCCTACGTCAACGTCCTCAACAGCTACATGCTCGTCGAGCGCGTCGCCCAATCCAGTGCGGACCTCACGTTCGCGCGCTCTCTTGTGCTCACCGAGCCGGATCGCAAGAAACTTGAGGAAGGGGGTGAGTTCGATACTGCCGATGGGCGCCACACCAAATGGGAAGTCGAAATTCTTACCACCACCACGGCCGACCTTTTTTCAGTGAACTTTACCTGCACGATCAGTGCTCTCGGCGAAACGGAAGCGCAAAAGACCGTGCAGACGTTTATGCTGCTGCGCCCGACTTGGTCGATTGATCCCAGCGAGCGCTCCAAACTCCGCGAGCAGGCGAAAACGCGCATTGCGGAAATGCAGGGGAAGAAAAAATGAAGGCCCCAGGAGCAATGACCAAGGCCCAAGGCCCCGCGCTCCGCCCGGCCTCCACACGTGCGGGCACTCCAATCCACCCGCCTGCAACCCGCCGCACTGGGGGCCTCGGGCTTTCGTCCTCAGCCCTTGGCCGGCGAAACAGCCATCGCGCATCGCCCGCCGGCTTTACGTTGCTTGAAATCCTCCTCTCGCTCGCGCTCGTCGCGCTCATGCTCGTCTCGCTCAATACCTTTGTATTTTCGATGGGCGAGCTCTGGGGCCGTGGCGCCGATGTGCATCTCTTCGATCAACACGCGCGCGCCGTGACTCGTTTTCTCGATCGCGAACTTCGCTCCGCCGTCCTCCCGCCTGCGGCGCGCCCCAACGTCGCGCCCATCGCTCTGCAGGAAATCCGTCCCCAGTCCGGCGCGACCGAAAAACTCCTCACGTTCGAACTTCCCGCAGGCTGTCGCCTGTTCGTCTGGCCGGAGCGCCCTCTCCCCGAAGTCGTCTGCTCCCTCCAAGTGCGCGACCGCGAGGGCCTCTTTTTGCTCTGGCACTCGCGCCTCGAGAAAAATTTCGAGTCCGATCCGCCCCGCGAAACCATCGTCACGCCACTCGTCACCGCGCTGGCCTACGAATACTACGACGCGGACTTCAAGCGCTGGACCACCGAGACCACGCTCAAACTCGACAATAGTGGCAACCCGCTCACGCCCCAACGCCTGCGCCTAAAGTTCGTCTACAATAAACTTACGCGCGAATCCGTCATTACCCTGCCTGCGCCGACCGGCACCTTGCCGCTCTTCTGATGACTCCCTGCGCGCCCAATCGCCCGCCGCCCATCGCCCCTCGGCAATTCTGCCGCGCGCAGCCACGCGCCAGCGTCCTCGTGATCGTCATGATTACGATTTTGTTTACCGCCTTTGCCCTCGTCGCCTTCATTGAAAAAGCCGGTAACGATCTCCTCGTCGAACACCGGGACGCCCAAGCCCGCCGCCTGCGGATGGAGGCCTACTCCGCCCTCGAAGTGACCCTGGCGGTGCTGGAGGATTTTCGCCTCGCGACCAACGGCCTGCACAGTCCCGCCGAGGGCTGGAACGACCCGCTCGGCTTCGTCGGCTACACCCCCACCGAAGATCGCAAGGTCGAAATCTCCTTCGACGACGAGAGCTCGAAACTCTCCCTGCCCCACGCCAACGCCCAGATTCTCTCCCGCCTCTTCCAAGTGTGGGAGCTCTCCGTCGCCGACGCCGACGCCGCAGCCGACGCCCTCGCCGGCTGGATGAAACACGGCCACACCTACACAACCGCAGTCACCCCCGACTACGACCGTGGTGCCGTTCCCTACGAAGCTCCCGGTCGCCCTCTGCGCTCCTATCAAGAGCTCGCCGCGATCGAAAAGGTACGCGAGATTTTCTACGGAGAAGACGGCCGCCCCAACGAACTCTGGCGTCGCTTTGCTGACAACGTTTCACTGCTCGATTTCGCGAAACCCAACATTAACGCCGCCAAACCCGACGTGCTCCGGGCCCTCGGCCAGTTCGATCAGACCCAGCAACGCAACCTCACCGACTACACCTCGGGCCTGGGCAGTTACCGGACGCAGGGCCCTGCCTTTTTTCAAAATCCCAATGAAGCGGATCGCATCACCGGCGGCACCGGTGGCAATTCCGCCGCCTTTGTCACCACCATCAGCGCTCTCCGCATCAATCTCACCGTTCACGACGGTCGCTCCCAGTTTCGCCTTTCCTGCGTCGTGACCGCCGGTAACGCCGCTAAACCGGTGCAAACTCAGGCCACGTCCGCTGCCGGCAAGCCGTCCGCCACCACCACGCCCGCTGCCCCACCGCCGCCTGCAAACCCGAGCGCCACCGCGCAGAATGCCGCCTCGCGCAATCTCAACTACCCATATACGCTCTTGGAAATTCGAGAAAATGATGAGATTCCTCCGCCGCCACCACCACCACCGCCGCAACTTTGATTCATGAGTTTTCTCGCCACCCTTCGCGCCGGCCCGCCCCCGCCCAAAGTCGCCCTCCTTCCCGACGGTCTCTTCTTCACCCGTGCCCTTCCGGTCGCCAGTGGTGCGAGCGCCGCCGAGGCCGCAGCTCAGGTCGAGCTCGCGCTCGAAGCCGTCTCCCCCTTTCCCATCGCGCAACTGTTCTACGGGTATTTTTGGACACCCGGCGCCGAGACCGCTTTCACCTTCGCTGCCTACCGCCGTCGTTTCACCGCCGAACAAATCGCCGCGTGGAGCGGTTCCGCGCTCGTGCTGCCGTCGTTTGCCGCACTCCTCGGGGCAGAAGCCAAGCCTGCCACCACCGTCATTCTCGCCTCTCCGGAAGGCCTCACGGCGATTCATTGGACCGACGCTCGCGTCCCCGCCTCCGTCCTCTTCCGCCCGCTTCCCGCCACTCCGGACGGCACGCCTGAACCCGAGCCCGCCCAAATCGAGGAGGCCCGCGCTCGCCTCCGCGATGAACTCATCCGCGACGCCGGCGGCAGCCACACCGTCATCGACCTCACCGCGCCGCCCACCGCCGAACGGGCCCGCAGCGATCGCGACGTGACCTTTCGCTCCGGTGACTGGGTCTCACCCTTGCCCGCGACGGTCATAGCCGCCCTCGATGTTCGCGACAAAGGCGAACTCGCCTCCCTGCGCGCCGCGCGCCGTCGCGACATCATGCTGTGGCGCGTGACGCTGGGCTGCGCCGCCGCCCTCGGCCTCTTTGCCATCGGCGAACTCGGTCTGATCGGCGGACGCGCCTGGCAAAAAGTCCGCGACACCCAGTTCCGCACCCAACGACCACTCGTCGAAAAGATCATGACCTCCGATGCGCTCGGCCGCCGCATCGACGATCTCGCCACGAAGCGCCTGCTCCCGTGGGAGATGATGATGGCCGTCATTGGCACCAACAAAGCGACCCTGCCCAAGGAGATCTATTTCGGTCGCGTTTACACAACGCCCGGCAGCGGCCTTTACACGCTCTCCATCGACGCGCAGACCACGAGCGTCAGCACCATCTCCGTCTACACCTCCGCCCTCAAAGCCGTCGCCGGTATCGAAAGCGTCGAGACCCGCGGCCTCCAAGCCCGCGGCGAAAACGCCACGTTCACACTCGTGATCACCTTCAAATCCGACGCCATCAAACCGGGAGCTCTTCTATGATCCGCACCCTGCGCGCCTTTTTCCTCGGTCGTCTCCTGCGCGAGAAACTTCTGCTCGTCGCTTTCGCCCTCCTCGGTGTCCTCATGTGGCTCTCCGACACCAGCAAACGCTTGCGCGCGTTTTGGCGCGAACAGCACAGCACCACGGTGGCTCTCGCTGATCAGCAGCGTTGGCTCGACAACCGCAAGGTCCTGGAGAACGCCGCTCAAAAAGCCGCGAGCCGCCTCGACCCGGCGCAGACCCTCGACGGCACCCGTCTCCTCGCGGCCGTCGGCACGCTGGCCGCCGAAGCCGGCCTCCGCAATACGAGCAGCGGCACGCCGACCGACCAGAGCAGCGGCCAAATTTCGATTCACACGGTGCCCTACACCATCAACCGCGCCGACTGGGAATCCCTCAAAAAATTCTACGTCGCCCTGTCAGCCCGTTCGCCCTACATCGGCATCGAAAAATTTACGCTGAACTCGGACCGCGCCAATCCCGCGCAACTCAACCTCGCGCTCACGGTCTCCTCGGTAGAAGTGAACCTCACGCGCTGAGGCACCTCCTGCCGGGTGTGATTAACGCTTTGCTAAATTGAAGGGATTACTTCTTTCCGGGTTCGTAGTCCCGCCTTTGGGCGGAAGAATTGGAGGATTCCGCCTAAAGGCGGGACTACGAACCCATCCGATCAGCACAGATTCAATTACTCCCGCCCGCCCGCGCTCGGCACCGAGTCCGAGGGCGGCGGTGCCGGGCACCGGAAAATCTGCACGATTTGTTACCCATCCTCGGTTGCGACGGCGGGGAACCCGCGCCAAGATTGCCCATCCTAAACCGAACCCGACCCTCACGACCTTTCTCCGCTCGCCCGCTCATGCGCACCCCGCCGCTTCCGACCTTTCGCTCGCTCGCCCTCGCCACGCTCCTCGTCTGGCTCGCTCCGCGCGACGTCCGCGCCGAAAATTCCGTCGCCTATAAATATTCCGACTACCGCGAAGCGAACGGTCGCATCGCCGTCGAAACTCAGGGGGCCTATATTCAGCAGAGCCTCGGCACCGCGATGCACCTCAAGTTCGAGGGCGTCCTCGACGCCATCACCGGCGCCACTCCGAGCGGCCAACCCGCCCCGGCCGGTAGCGATCAAGTGCCGCTTTCGAAACTCACGGATCGTCGCAAAGCGTGGAATGCCGACTTCTCCCGCCAATTTTCCGGAATCAACATCGCCCTGGGTGTCGGCAACAGCCGCGAGAGCGACTACGTCTCCACGGGTTGGTCGGTGAATACGCTCACCGACTTTAACCAAAAAAATACCACGCTCCTCGCCGGCGTCGCCGGCACCGACGACGATATCAAGGTCTTCTTCCAACGGCCCCTCGTGAAGAAACGCACCAACGATCTCATCGTCGGCGTCACCCAATTGCTCGACCCGCGCACGTCCGTCTCGCTCAACGTCACCTGGGCCCGCGCGACCGGTTTTATGTCGGACCCTTATAAGCTCGTGCAAAAAAACATCGAGCTCTTCCCCGGCGTCTCACTCCCGCTCACCTTCCCCGAAAACCGTCCCCACGAGCGCAACAAAGGAATGCTCTTCCTCGGCCTCAATCGCAGCTTTCCTGAAATTCGCGGTGCCGTCGACGCCAGCTATCGCTACTACCGCGACACCTACGCTACCGCTGCCCACACCTTCGACGTGGCGTGGTTCCAGCGCGTAGGAGAAAAGATCATCCTCCGCCCGGGTCTGCGTTTTTACGACCAGACCGCCGCCGATTTCTACCGCTACAATCTCGACAACACTTCGCTCGTTCCCGCCTCCGGCCCACCACGCGTCGCCGGTCCGTTCTACTCCTCCGATTTCCGCCTCTCCGCGTTCCGCACGATCACCTATGGATTCAAGGTGATCTGGAATGTCACCGACGCCTTCGCCCTCGACGCCGCCCTCGAGCACTACGACATGCACGGTCGCGACGGGATCACGCCCGCGAGCGCTTACGCGAAAGCCCGCATCGTGACCGCCGGCGTCAAATTTTCCTGGTAACCCGTCACGCCGCTCCGAAAATTCCGAAATCCCAGATTCTGATACCTTCCGCCAGATTCTAGATTTCCCTTCCGTCGCCACCCTCGTGTCCATCGTCGCTCAACAACACCGCGCCCCGCCGCCCGCTCCGTCCGGACCGGCCGACGCGTTGCCTTTGCGGAAGCTCACGTTTCCCGCCCTCGGCACGCAATGCGAAGTCCACTACACCGCCCCCGCCGGCGATGATCAGGCCGTGACGTTCGAGCGCGCCGCCGTTGCCTGGGTCGCCGCCTTCGAGGCCAAATATTCCCGTTTTCGCGCAGATAGTCTCATCAGCCGCATCAATGCCGCCGCCGGTCGCGACTGGGTCGACGTCGATGCCGAGATGGAAGGTCTGCTCAAGCTTTGCGACACGCTGCACTTCATGACCCAGGGCGTGCTCGATCCGACGACGCTCCCGCTGATTCGTCTCTGGAATTACCAAGCTGAATCGCCCCGCGTCCCCAACTCCGCCGAGATCGCCGCCGCCCGTGCGTTCGTCGGCTGGAAAAAAGTGCAACGCGCTCCCGGCCGCGTCTTTCTTCCCGCGACCGGCATGGCCCTCGACTTCGGTGGGTTCGGCAAAGAATACGCCGTCGATATCGTCGCGCAGCTCGCGCTCGACCACGGCGTCACCAGCGCGCTCGTTGATTTTGGCCACGACCTCCGCGCCCTCGGCACTCCTCCCGGTCGTCCCGCCTGGCACATCGGTCTCGAAGATCCGCGCCGCCCCGGCACCGCCGCCGGCAGCATCGGCGTCACCGGTAAGGGCGTCGCCTCCTCCGGAGATTATCTGCGCAGCTTCATCGTCGGTGGAAAACGCTACGGCCACATCATCGACCCGCGCACCGGTTGGCCCGTAGCCAACGGCTGCACGCAAGCCACCGTCCTCGCCGGCTCCTGCCTCCAGGCCGGTGTCCTCTCGACCACTGCGTTCGTACTCGGCGTGCCGAAGGGCATCGAGTTCATCCAAGCCTGCCCGGGCGCTGAGGGTCTTCTCCTCACGTCCGACACCCGTGCCCAAACCCGTGGCTTTTTTAACTATGTCGCCTCGAACTAACCCCAGCGCCCGCCCCGTGAATGGTTTTCCTCTGAACGGTAACCCTTCACTCGATCGTAGTGCCGTCGCACGACGAAAAACTACGGTGTGGCGACAATCGCCAGCCAGGCGTCTTTGGGCACTCAATCATTCATGCGTGAGGCTGGTTGTAACTAAATGGATACGGCTGATCGCATTTCCGGCGCGTGCATTTTCTTTGGTCGCCTTGCTGGTGGCGCGGACTTTACGCCCGCCGTTGTTCGTTCTGTTGAGCGCGTACACCCTCGCGTTCGCCGCGCTCGCCCGCGCCGATATCAAGATAGGGGATACGTTTCCCGCGCTCGCTCCGGCGGGAGTTGTCGCGATTTCCGGCGCCACCGTGCCGGCGACCGCCGGCCAAGTCGTGCTCATTGATTTCTGGGCCTCGTGGTGCGGCCCGTGCAAAGCCTCCTTTCCCTCCCTCGCTAAAATCCACACCGATCTCGCCCCGCGCGGTCTCGTCCTCCTCGCCATCAGCATCGACGAAAAGCCCGCCGCCGCCGCCGCCTTCGCCAAGAAACTCGCGCCGCCCTTCGCCACCCTCCACGACCGGGAGCAGCAGCTCGTGAAAGCCGTCGGCGTCCCCACGATGCCGACCAGCTACCTCCTAGATCGCACCGGCAAAGTCCGCTTCGTCCACGACGGCTTCCACGGCGCCGCCACCGAGAAACTCCTCCGTTCCCAAATCGAAACGCTCCTCGCCGAAAAAATCTAAATTTCCATGCGCACTTCGCCCGTTCTGACTCGCTCTCGTTCTCTCCGTCTCTCCCTCTTCCTTTTCGCCGCACTCCTCGCCGCGTGCTCCACCGGTTGCACCAATACAAACCTCGTCCGCGTCAAGCCGTGGGAGCGCGCCGCGCTCACCGACTACACGATGAACCCCGGCCGCGACCCGCTGGCCCGCTCCCTCGCCGAGCACACCTACTTCTCCCGTGAAACGGCTACGGGCGGCCGCGGCGTCGGCGGTAGCGGGTGCGGTTGCAATTGAGCGACCCCGTCGCCTCACACTTCAGCTCACTTTTGCGTCTCTTCATTCCCTCTTCTCCTTCGTGAAATTCCTCCTCCGTTTCCATCGCCACCTCCTGTGGATCAATCTCCCCGTCGCTGCGCTGATTGCGCTGCTCCAGCGCACGCCGCTCTTGCGCGTCGTCTCCGCCGCTGAGTCGCTCGCGCACGCGTCCCCCGTCGGTCACGTGCTGCGCTCCGCGTTCACCACCGTCGCTTCGCTCGGCGCCGTCCACGCGCTCGCAGGCGCGACACAGTGGGTCGTCAGCCGCACCTCGGTCTCCGGCACCGTCGGCGCGGCGGTCCCCGTGGTCGCCTTTTCCGTTAGCGGTTCCCCGGCGTCGCCCGGCTCTTATCGCGTCACAGATCTCCCACCCGGTGTCACGATCACCGGCGTTGCCGCCAATGGCATTTTCAACGGCTCCGCCGGCACCCTGAGCGGTACGCCGACCGCCAGTGGCACGTTCCTCGCGGCGATTACCGCCTACCAAAATGCCGGCGCGCGCGGCGATGCCTACGGCCCCATCACGGTCGCCTTCGTCATCGCACCCGCTACCCCGGTCACCGCAGTTTTCTCGCTGCAACCGGCGAGTCGGACCATCGCGGTCGGTGGCAACGTTACGTTCACCGCCTCGGCGAGTGGCACGCCGTCCCCGACATTTCAATGGCGCAAAGATGGCGTCGCGATCCCTGCCGCCGTCGGCGTTTCGTACACCCTGACGAATGTCCAGCTGGGGCAGGCCGGTGCCTACAGCGTGGCCGCCACCAACTCGGCGGGCACCACCGTGAGCGAATCGGCCATTCTTACCGTCAACTCGACGGCGGTGGGCTCACCCGCGTTTACAACGCTGCCCTCCGCCTCGGTCACGGTGGGCATTGGCTCCACGGTGGTCTTCAATTCAACCGCCACGGGAGCCACCTCCTATCGCTGGCAGCGCAACAACGCGACTCTCCTCAACGCTACGTCCGCCAACCTCGTTGTGCTCAACGCGAGTACCCTCGACGCCGGAACCTATCGGGTGATCGCCACCAACTCCGCGGGCTCAACCACCAGTCGCGACGCCACACTCATCGTGAACCCGGTCGCAACCACGGACCTCGGCCGCCTCGTCAACCTGTCCATCCTCACCACGGCCGGCCCGGGCGCCAAAGTACTCACCGTCGGCGCTGTCGTCGGTCCGCTGAATTTTTCCGGTTCGCTCCCTCTCCTCATCCGCGCAGTCGGTCCGACGCTTGGCCTTCCGCCACCCGCAGGCTTCGGCATCGGCGGTGTCCTCGTCGATCCCGTCCTCACGATCAACGCCTCCGGTGTCGCCGCGCCCATCGCGAACAACGACAATTGGGGCGGTGGCGCTCCGCTAAACGCCGCCTTTGCCGCGGTGGGCGCCTTTGCCCTTCCCGCCAACAGCCTCGACAGCTCCGCCCTCTCCGATGCCGCGCCTGGTGGTTACACTGTGCAGGTGACCGGCAAAGCCGACACCAGCGGCCTCGTCATCGCCGAAATCTACGATCGCAGCACGGGACGTACCGCGACCAGCCCGCGCCTCATCAATCTCTCGTCCCTCACGCAAATCGACGCCGGTGCCAATCTCGCCGTTGGCTTCGTGCTCCGCGGTTCGACTGCTCGCACGGTCCTCGTGCGCGGCATCGGCCCCTCGCTTGGCACGATCTTCGGCCTCGGCGGTGTCATGTCCGATCCCAAGCTGGAACTGTTCAACAACGACACGGGCTCGAAGATCACGGAGAACGACAATTGGGGCGGCGACGCGCAGCTCATGGACGCCGCCGCCTCGGTCGGCGCCTTCGCCCTCGCGGACACTGCGACAAAAGATGCCGTGCTCCTCGTAACCCTTGCGCCCGGCGCCTACAGTGCGCGCGTCAGCGGAATCGGCTCCAGCGCCGGCACCGCCATCGTGGAAGTCTACGAGTTGCCGTAGAAAGAGCATCAGCAGGTCGCTGCGAGCGCCTCTCAAACGTTCGCAATGGTCACCATTACGAGAGACGCACGCTAAAGTAGTGACCAATCTGACCGAGGGCTTTGCCGTGGTGACCGGCGTTGTCGGCGGCGGCCAGTTGCACGGCACCAGCTCTATACGTTGAGGGTCGGACTTGGTTCGCGACGGAAGACGCGACGGAAGCCGGAACACCGCAAGGCGTAATCCTCTCGCCGATAGCTCGCAAATCTCGCGCTCGATGGGCTGGAGGAGCTGTTGCAAAGCACGTTTCCCCGCAAGTGGGCGGGGTAGCGCTCCAAGGTCCTGCGGAACCCGAAAGTCCACTTGTTGCGCTACGCGGACGACTTCCTCGTCACCGGAGCTTCCCGTGAACTCCTGGAAAACGAGGTTCGTTCCCTCATCGAAAGCTTCCTGCATGAGCGCGCTCTGGTCCACTCTGCCGAGAAGTCGAAGATCACGCACGTGCGGGAAAGCTTCGACTTCCGCGGACAAACCCTGCGGAAATTTAGCCCGATCGCCGAAGTTCAACGCGAGGCGCGCTTCGCGCTCAACTTCGGCGTTCGGGTTTATAACGCCGTCAGGGGCACCCCCGCTACCCTGGCCGTCCCCAGCCAGACACCTACGGACTTTCACTAAACGAAAGGAGAAGACCCGCTTTAGTGACCGCTGAACAGTGAGGCTGTCGAGCTGCCCCGCCTCCGCGTCATCCGCTAACGACCCTACTAGCGGGCACCGAGCCATTCAATTAGAGGGATTTCCACCGTTTCACCAACGATCGGAAGGGCATTCTTTCAGCGCCGAAAATTTAGCCTCTCGCCCGATTGCCCCGTCCCGCCAGCTGCCACTCAGAAAACGGGCAAATATTTTTCAGACTCTGTCTTTCTCCTGCTCCTCGTTTTTCGACATCACGACATAATAATCTTTATACGATTTGTCGTAATACTGAGCGTAATAATAACCAGAAACAGCAAGGTTCAGGCCGTTAAGCACCGCTCCAAAATTCGGAACATTGGCCTCAAGGAGTTTCTTCGCGCTAAATTGCGCAGCTTTGCGCCGAACTTTATTAAAGAAAATCGCGAATATAGAGCCATCGACCAGCGGAAGAACGATCAGTGCGTCACTCACGGCAGCTAACGGAGGGGTATCAATAAATACACGGTCATAACGCTTACGCAACTCGGAGATCATCAATTCAAACCCTTTGCTATTAAGTATTTGCGTGGGGTTCTTCGCTCGACCACCCGCGGGCAAGACATCGCAATTGGGCTGGATACCACGAACAATCGCTTCATCAAGCGTCGCGGTACCACCACAGACATCAATTACACCCTTAATATTCTCAATTCGGAACGATTTGTGAATATTCGGTTTACGGAGATCGCAATCAACAATGAGTACGCGCTCACCATGCGCCGCAAATGTAAGCGCAAGATTCGTTGTCGTAAACGACTTACCTTCACCGGGAATTGTGCTCGTGATAAGGATACATTTCGCATTCTTGCTCTCGTCTTTCAATCGTAGACTAGAGTGCAGGGTTAAAAACGCCTCGGCGACTTGGCGATCAGCATTATTGACAACAATCTGCGCTTTGTCTGGCTGCTCCATTCGTTTAATTTGAGGAATAATGCCAATGAGCGGAAGACCAACCACCCCCTCAATGTCAAAAGAGCTCTTCACCCGGTCATCAATAAATGCGACGAAAAACGCAAAAGCTAAGCCAAGCCCAAGACCACCCACCAGCCCCAAACCAAGGTTAAGCGGAACATTGGGCGAGATGGGTTTGTTTTCTGCGGAAGCCCCTGCCCTATCTACAATCCGAGCACTCTGGGTTTGGATCGCGCCTGTCATCGAAGTCTCGCGAGCGCGTCCGGTGATACTTTGCAATATTTGCTCGCTCAGTTTCAGGTCTCTTTCGAGCTTGGTGTATTGTAACGCATAGCGGTCAAGTTCGAGGGATTCGGCCTTTTGCTTCCGGAGATTATCTTGCACCTGCTCGTGATTGCGTATCGCCGATTGATAATCGGATTCGACCTGCGCAAAAACTGACTCAATAGCTTTCGTGATCTCTCGCTCAGTTTGCTCAAGTGAATTGAGCGCCTCATTCATCTTAGGATGCTTTGGCAGGTAACGCTCCCGCAACTGGGCAATCAAGATTTGCTGGGTAGAACGCTGCTGATTAAGGGCAGCAATTAACGGCTGATTCGCGATGAACGGTAAATCAGTTAGGTTGATTCCTTTGGCGCGATGTTCTTTTACCTGATTCAAGCGAATCTCCGCGGCGTTCAAGGCACTGGCCAAACGATTGGCCTCGAGGTTGATCGCTTTAAGTGTCTCGTTCACTATATCCTTGCGACTATCGAGCGACACCATATTGTTTTTTTCTTTGTAGGCCTGCAGATCGTTAGCGTTCTGGTCCACCTTCCTGCGTTGGTCGTCAACCGTCAGGGTGAGTTGGTCGTAGGCTGTCCTAGAGTCGTCGAACCGGATTCGTGTGTTATGGGCGAGATATTCATCCGCGAATAAATTAGACACTCTAGCCGCCACAAAACGATCTGGATGATCGTAGGTTACATTGACGATAAGTGACAGACGAGTCTGCACCACCTTTCGGTTTAGGGCCAATATGTCCGTCACGGACAAGGTGTCTGCGCCGCTTCTTTCGTAAGGCGCAAGAAATGCTCGTAGATCCTCACCCGAAATACGTTCCGCTACTTTGCGAATGATACTGACGCTCTCCAAAACCTTAATTTGAGTGTTGAGATCTTCTGCCGATCGGATGTCATTGTCCATGACCTGTTGCATCTGAATGACGTTCGGATCTCGGCGGAAAATTTGCACCGTAGCACTCGAACGATATACCTTAGTCTGGCTGAGTGTATAAACCAGCGAGCTGGAAAACACGACCAAAAAAACCACAACCACATACCAGATTCGCTCACGGAGGATCAACAGATAGTCTTGGAAACTACGTTGGACCGAGCCTCCGCCGCCCCCTCCATCTCCGTAGCCATAGCCAACGGCGGAGTATCCCGCATAGTTACCGCCATAATTATAGCCGTAGCCAGAACCTTCCTGTTTATTCTTGTCGGGAGCGTCCATCGATGGATTTTTTGAATTTAGAGAATCTTCTCCGGAACGTTAATGACGTCGTTCGGCTGAAGCGGCCAGGTCAAATTCGAATCACCCTTCATCAGCTCTTCGACGTTGATGGTGAAAATCTCCGCAGATCCGTCTGATTTCGTGCGCTTTAGAGTCACGCGCTTCCTGTCGGCCAGTCGATTGAAACTTCCGGCGCGTGAAATGGCACCAATCAATGTGAGGCCCTGCTCCTGCAGGAAAAGAACCACGCCCGGCGTTAGGACGGCGCCTGCAATGAAAACGCGCTGCGGAGCGTATTCCAAGACGAACAAATTGACCTGGGGTTTAGCCAAATACTCGCGTCCATAGAGATCACGGATGTGTTCCTCGGCCTGCCGGGCGGTCTTATCTTTGAGATAGACCGTATCGATCAACGGTAGCTTTACCGTAAATTCTCCGGAAATACGCACTTCACGCTTGAGGTCGTCTTCTTGGAAAATCTCAATGCGGATCAGGTCTTGAGGCTGGAGAACATAGTCCGCCTTGGTCGATTTGGGCTGGGATGCGCCCGCCTTTACGGCGGTGTCTGATTGGGCAGCGAAGAGGCTGGTTACCCCCATAAACAGCCCAAAAAGCATTAGTCTCGTTCTGCGCATGGTTATCGGATGCAGGTAGAAAAAAAGCGGAAGAAGATCACGAAGATCATCTTCCGCCAAAGGTGGATCAACTAAGATTAGCTATCAGTAGCGGAAATTCGTAGAAAGACTAAAAACATTCTGAGTGAAGCTTGCTCCCGCTAGCGGCGAGCTGTTATCACGATACGTGTAGCTTGCCATGATCTTCACATACGTGTTAACCACGTAGCCTGCACCCAATACCCCCTCGAGATAGTCATCGGTCCGAGTGTAGTAGTCGATAGCGCGGAAGCTGAGACCACCGTTAACCGACCATTGCTCATCAAGGTTAATATTGATTCCACCATTGAGCGACAAATTCTTCTGCTGCACGCCTTGAGGAGAAGTTCCAAAGTCGTAACTGGAGCCAACCTCAATGGAGGTTTTCTCAGTGAGCGCGTAAGACAGCTTACCATCAAAACCTGGAAGTGTCTCGGAATTCCGAAGGTCGAATTTACGTGTAGCCACACCAGCGGAAAACTTGCCGGCCAATTTTGGGGTAAATTGACCGCGAGCACCTACATTGAAAAAGTGGTCTGTTGAGTCTAATCCGATCGTGGTTTCATAGCTCCTGTAGGAATAACCAAAACTCAAATCAACCTTCTCCGTCCATTTGTAGTACATCTTCAGGGGAACAGATAATTCGTCGGTATCGGCATAGCCTTTGACCTTGAAGTTGTCGTGGGTGAATTTGACGTCTGCACCGAGCGCCGTGATCGCGCTGATTTCAACTTCCGCGCCAGTGCCGATGACAAATTGATCACGACGGGTAAGACCGGAGAGGGTCGGGGTGTTCTGGTTCATCTCGTGGAAACCAGTGTTGAAGTTTAGCTTCAATTTGCCTTCCTCAAAATTCGCCCGAAGGTCACCCGTGAAAAGGTTGGTGTTCAACTTACTGTTGTCGGAATAGTTAGAGAAACTATCCACGAGCGTAAGCGAGCCTTTGAGGGCGGCGTCTTTTCCAAACGTAATTTCAAGGCCCGGATTGATATCGAAGATCGTATCGCTGGTGGCCTTCTCGACGGTGTAGATGTTATCGTCTGCACGGATACCCAACGTGCCCGTGACGAACAACTCAGCGCCATCCCCTATAGCTAGAAATGGAGCGGCAGTTAGGAGCGAGCCTGTGGTGGCGGCCGCAAGGAGGGTAAGGGAGATTTTCTTCATTTTCGTATGCGGTTTTTAGAGGATTTGTAAGCGAAAGGTTGGCGTAATCAATTGAAAAAATCGTTCGGCAAAGCCGGCGTGAAGCGTCACCGAAATTATTTCTTTAATGCTGAGAGCTCCTAAGAAACTGGGGCTTTTCGGAAACCGCAAGGCTGAATTACGAAAGAATTACGAAAGAATTACCGACGGCAGGAGCAATTATCTTTGGCAGGTAATTACCTCATTACGTTGGATGATAGGTGTTTTTTGCAGCACATTTCCTGTCGGATCTGCTGACCACGGCGGGCATGGCCAAGCCGAAAGCACAGTTCCGACAGCCTTTGGTGAGCGAACAACTTATGCTCGCGCACCTGCAATGGCGGCGGCTGGGTGAACCGTCGGAGTCGGCCCGCTGTGACACTTCGATCGTCGAAGATCATTGCTGGCGTTCTTCGGCGCGTCGCGAAGGGCGTGGATGAGTTCAACCCGTTCCGTGGTGCCGTGGCGGCGCGCTGCCGCGCAGAGCTTTGCGGGCGAAGCCGAGGCGTTCAGCATCGAGAGCGCCGAGCCGATGATCACAGGCCCCTACTGACGTCAAAGGCCGCAGCTTTTCGTAAAGGGCGCAGCTGATTTTCCGCCATCTTGGCGCCATCGAACCGCCTCGCTCTCGTTGGACTCGACCAAGCTCCGATGATAAGTGAGAGCGAGCGAAACGCGGGCTGTTGCCATGATCCAAGCATCCTGAGCGCACGCTTGTGCTCGCCGCCAAGCAGGTAATTATCGAGCCCGTTTTAACCTTCCTCTTCGCCCTGCCCCGTGTCCATGCCGCGCATGCCAGTCATTGCCATCGTAATCCCTGTCTTCAATGAGGAGGCCGTCCTGCCCACGCTCTTTGCCCGCCTCAGCGCGGTCTTTGACGCGCAACCCGCCCTCTGCGCTTGGCGTGCGGTCCTCGTCGACGATGGCAGTCGCGACCGCTCGGCCGCGCTGATCCGCGAGCAGGCGGCGGGCGACCCGCGGTTCGAACTCGTCGAGCTTTCACGCAACTTTGGTTTTCAGGCCGCACTGGCCGCAGGCCTCGCGTATGCACGCCAGGCGGACGCGATCGTGACGATGGATGCCGACCTCCAAGATCCGCCCGAGGTGATCCCCCAACTGCTCGCCGCGTGGCGCGCGGGCGCCGAAATCGTCCGCGCGACCCGTCGCACGCGGGCCGAAACCGGCCTCCGCCGCGTGGGCTTCAATGTGTTTCACGGTGTCTTCGGCCGGCTCTCCGACTTCCCGATGTCGCCCAACAGTGGCACGTTTGGCTTGATCGGCCATGATGCCATCGAGGCGTTTCACCAGTTTCCGGAGCGCCACCGTTTTTTCCCCGGCCTACGGGCGTGGATCGGCTTCCCGACCACCGACGTGCTCTACGACCGCGAGGAGCGGGCTGCCGGCCAGCCGCAACAAACGTTGCGGCAGCTGGTGCGCTACGCGCTCGACGGGCTTTTTAGTTTTTCACACCTGCCACTGCGCATGCTGACCTACACGGGGGTATTCATCGCGTTCATGGGTTTCGCCGCCGCCGTGTTCTACGCCGCGCGTCGTATCCTAAATATCGAGACAGCCCCCACAGGTTACACCACGCTGGTCACGATCGTGCTGTTTCTCGGTGGGGTTCAGCTCATCGGCATCGGGGTGATCGGGGAATATTTAGGACGGGTTTACGACGAGGTGAAACAGCGCCCACTCTATGTGGTGAAGCGCCGCCCGGGCGGTCCCCGATGAGCCGCCTCCGCTGGGCGCCGCTAGCACTGCTCAGCGCCATCCTCGTGGTCGCCGGTGCCACGCAGCTGTTCTCGACGTTTATGGTCTATGACGATGAGGGCTACGTGCTCTTCTCGTTGAAGACCTTTGCCGAGGGCGGCGGGCTCTACGAACGCGTCTACAGTCAATACGGTCCGTTTTTTTTCCTCTTCAACCAAGGCCTGCATCTCGCGGGGCTCCAGTTTACAAACACGGACGGACGGCTCCTGACGCTCGTCTGCTGGCTGGGTGCGGCCGGGTTCTGCGCAGCATCCGTCTGGCGACTCACCCGATCAATGGCCGCGACGAATGTCGTCTTCGGCGGCGTGTTCCTGCACCTCTTGCAGATGACGGATGAACCGTCGCACCCCGGCGGCCTGATCACACTCGCCACTGCCGCTGCAGCGTGGTGCGGCACGCGGTGGACGACCGCGCCGCGCCGCCTGGCACTCGCCACCGGCCTCATCGGAGGGGCACTCGTGTTGACCAAAATCAACGTCGGGGTCTTCCTCGTCGCTGGGGCGGGCGGATGGTGGATTCTGCACCTCGAGGCGCCTCAGTTCGGACCGCGCACCCGCGCAGGGCTGGTGGTGGTGGCGATGGCGTTACTGCCGGTCGCGCTGATGCGCAGCCAGTTTTCAAATCGCGGCGCGGTGATCTTCGCCCTGATTGCCGCAGCGGCCGGCGCGAGTGTCGCGCTCGCGGCCGCACGCGGCGCACGGCCGCTCTCCCGGTGGCGTGATCTCGTGGCGGGTTCCGTCGCAGGTTTGGCCGTAATCGCGCTGACCGGCCTCGCCGTGACCGCGCAAGGCACCTCCTTGCACGGTTTGCTGGAAGGTGTGCTGTTCGGGCCGCTGCGCCATCCCACCGTTTACTCCGCCTACACCGCATGGCCCGCCAGCACCGTGCCCGTAGCCGTTGGACTCGCCATCGCCGCCGCTTGCGCGATCGCGTGGCCCGGCACGCTGACAAGCCGGCTCGTGGCCACGGGACGGGTGGTCGCAGCGGCCATCTATTGTGCCCACTGGGGCCTGGGCGGACCGTTGAGTGCCCCCAAGTTTGCACTGTGCTTCGGTCTCGGCTTGGCATGGCTTTTCGTTCTGCCGCTCAAAGGAGACGAGCGCACGCAACCCGGACGGGCGTGGCTTGCGCTCCTCCTCGTCCCGCAGGCACTCCACGCTTTTCCCGTCGCCGGCAGCCAAGTCGGTTGGGGTACTTTTCTCTGGATACCGCTGGTCGCGTTGGGCGTACACGATGTGGTGCGCATTTTCACCGCATCCTGGCGACCGGCGGGCCTTCGCGTCGTAGCGGCGGCCGGCAGCGTGCTCATGCTCGCCGTCACGGTGGGCTGCGCTCAGTATGCGTGGCTCGGCCTCTCGCGCGTTCGCCACGCCGATCCGCTCTACCTCCCCGGCGCAAGCGAGTTACGGTTGCCAGAGCGCACGGCAACCGCGCTGCGCATCCTTTCACGCAATATCGTCGCCCATGGCGATATGCTTTTCAGCCTGCCCGGCATGCTCAGTTTCAATCTTTGGACCGATGTGCCGCCCCCCACCCCGGCCAATGTGACCCACTGGTTCTCCTTGCTCTCACCCGCCCAGCAGGAAGCCATCCGCCAACGTCTCGCCGACGCTCCTCGCGCCATCGTTGTCGTGCAACGGGGCCTGTGTGACTTCCTTCAACGAACCGGCGTCTCCACCGCGAGTCCGCTCAACACCTGGCTCCACCAGAACTACCAACCAGCCTTCACGCTGGAGGATTATGAACTATGGGTGCGCAACGGGCGCTCGATCGCCGCGCTCGATACCGCGACGCTGTTCGAAGCCACACCGAACAGCAGAGAATCACGCTACAAAATATCCCTCACACTCGCCGCCTCCGCGCTCGCCACGACCACCTCCCTCGAGCTGCACCGACTCGGTTTCAGCGGCAGCAAAATTGAGCAGACGTGGACAAACTCCGACGCGCGGCTCTTCCTCACGCCCCTCAACACCGCCGGCGCCACCATGGGCGCCCCTCAGCGCATCACCCTTCCCTTCCGCGCCTCCGGCATCGTGCGCCTTGATGTATTTATCGATCTTTTCCCGACTGGCTTCCCCCACCGGCAGGGCGCCGTCTACCTGCTCGACGCCGAAGGCAACCGCACCGCCGAGGCTCGCTTTATCAACTAGCCCCGCCGCCGCGCCACCAGCACGAGGCTCACGCCAAAGGGAAACGGCACGCGCCATCTGGCTAGCCCAGTGAATTGCGCCCGCAGGAGCGCGTTGATCGCCGCCGGCGGCTGGCGGTCTTCCGTGCGCGATGCAGGTGCGGACCAGCCGAGCCGTTTGCCGAAAGCACGCCAACGGCGCACCGCCCAGACCAGTGGATACACCAGAACGTTCGTGTAATTGATGTAAACTAACTCCCATTGCTCGCCCGCAAACAACGCGCGTAACTGCGCCCGATCATAACGCCGGAAGTGGTGGAGCGCTTCATCCCAGTCGCTCCACAACGCCATGCTCGCGGGCACGGTGACGACCGCGAGCCCGCCCGGCTTGAGCAGACGGCAAAATCCGTTCACGACTGCGGCGTCGTCGGGCACATGCTCCAGCACATCGAGCGCTGTCACATATTCGAGCGAACGGTCGGGCAGCGGCACGCGGTCACCCGCCAGACTAAGAATCTGCTCCGGCTTGAACCGGGTCCGCAAAATGCGCAACGCCTCCTCGTGGTCGTCGAGCACCAACACGCGACAGTCCGCCGCCATTTCTTCGGCGAAGAGCCCCGTGCCGGCACCACAATCGAGCAGAGTGTCATCCCGGTGCGCCGGACGGGCCCGGCGAATCCATTCGCGCACGAACCAACGCTTGCCGGAATAATACCAATGCTCACGTTCGAGAGCGGCGATGTGAGCGTATTCGGCGGCGTCCATGCGAGTGAGGGAAGACGTTGTTTCGCTGCGCGGAGTTCTCCAAGTTCAAAAACGTGCCGCGCCCCGCAGTCACTTTCTCCTCTGGTTTTCTCGTCACGCTCGCCGTGCTGCTGGCCCTCGCTCATGCGATTCTCGCCGTCACCGCCACGACGGAAAAATCGATGACGTCCGACGAAATCGCCCACTTGATCGCCGGTCACTCCTACAACACTCTCGGTGATTATCGGCTCCAGCCGGAGAACGGCAATCTGCCGCAGCGCTGGGCCGCGCTCCCTCTGACTCTCGCCGCCCCGTTGCCCCCGACCTCCCTTCCCGTTTGGAAAAACGCTGACGTGTGGCGCTATGGTCATCATTTTTTTTACGATCAGGCGCTCCCCACGGATATGTTCGTCTTCGCCGGACGGGCCATGATCGCCCTCTTCAGCGCCGCCACCGGGTTGCTGGTATTTTTCTATTCACGCACGCACTTCGGCTGGCGCGGAGCGTTTCTTTCACTAGCTCTTTTCGCTTTCTGTCCCGCGTTTCTGGCGCACGGCGCCTTGGCGACGTCGGACGTGGTCATGACCTTTTTCTTCCTCGCGGCTGTCACCACATGGTGGAGACACCTCGAGCAACCGGGCTTCGGCGGAGCCGCCCTGAGCGCGACCGTGCTCGGACTCTCCTGTGTGTCGAAATTTTCCGCCGTGATCCTCGGTCCGATTTTCGCGTTGATCGCGGTCGTGTGGTTCGCGGGCCGCGTGCAGCCGGACGGCTGGCGGGCACCGCTCCTCCGGCTCGCCCGCTCGACGGCCGCACACGTCGTCGCGGCGGGGGTGATTATCTGGGTATTCTACGGTCTGCGCTTCGAGGCCTTCGCGCCCGCGCTCGCCGACGGCGCAAGTTTCAACCACGGCTGGGGGTGGATATTGCAGGACATGGGCTGGCCGCGAACACTCTTCATTCAGCTCCGCGCATGGCAGGCGCTGCCCGACGCGTTTCTTTATGGCTCGGCGTTTGTACTGCAATTCTCACAACAACGGGGCGCTTTCCTCAACGGCGACTACAGCCTCACAGGATGGATCTCTTTTTTCCCCTATACCTTTGTCGCCAAAACCACGCCCCCCTTTCTGCTACTTATTTTGGTCGGCGTAGTCGCGGGATTCCGATCAGTGAAAGCATCGGGAATTAGGACCGTGCTCACACGCCTCCGGCCCTTTACCCCGCTCCTGATCCTGTTCGGAGTGTATTGGGCGACCTCCCTCGCCAGTCACCTCAATATCGGGCACCGTCACATTCTGCCCACCTATCCCGTTCTTTTCATCGCCGCCGGAGCGTTCGGTGCTTGGCTGGATTTTCGCCGACCATTTGCGGCATTGCTCGTATCTTTCCTGACGGTTTGGCACGGAGCGGAATCCTGCTTAATCAGGCCGCACTATCTGGCGTATTTCAATCGCGTCGCCGGCGGTCCGGCGAATGGGTGGAGGCACCTCGTCGATAGCTCGCTCGATTGGGGACAAGACCTCCCGGGATTAGCCAAATGGCTGAACCGCCACGCGAAGCACGAGCGGGCCTTTCTCGCCTACTTCGGCACCGGTGATCCGGACCACGAGGGCATTCGTGCGACCCGTTTGCCAGCGCTGCCCGAAGTCGGGCCCGAGCGTCCGTGGCATCCGTTATCAGCCGGTATCTACTGCGTGAGCGCGACGATGCTGCAGCACGTCTATAGTTCAGTGCGGGGAAACTGGACCCTAGAACGCGAGGCCGAGTATCAAACACTCCGCCCGCTGGAGGCGCTGCTGCTGACCTACCAACACGACCCGATCCGCCGCGCTGAACTCCTGCGCGATGCACCGGAGGTGAAATGGAAAACCGCTTGGAAACGCTACGAGGTCCTTCGTTTTGCTCGGCTCAGCCATTTTTTGCGCGTGAAGCCCGCGATCGCAAACATCGGCTACTCCATTCTTGTCTTTCGACTCAGCGACGACGACGTGGCGGCCGCCACCGGCGGTTCACTCAAAGACTGGAGCGCTCTCATCGAAAGGACCGCGGCAGCGCCACCACCCTGAGCGCCAAGCCTAACGTTCGTCGATCTACCCACTGAAAAAATAGCTTGGGGAACGACGTCGTTCCTTCCCGCAAGGCGAGCACCGATCGCTCGCGCTACTCGGCCAAAGGCGCGAGGGTCACCTGCGCCACCTACGTTTCCCTCGCTGGTTCGAATAGCAGCGTCGCTACGCCAGCCTTCGAGCAGCAGGCGTCCTTCGCAAACCGTCGCATCGGGGTTCGACACTTCGAGCCGCACGCTCATCGCGTCGACGACGCGCCGAAAGGTGAAACGCAGCGGCGAGCCCACTGAGAACTTCGGTCACAACCAGCATCCCTCCGCCCCATACCAGCGCGGCCAGCACCCCCGATACCCGCGCATCACGCCCCGGCGTCCGAGGGCAGTGCGCAGCCAGCTCAGCAGCGCCGACGTGCGGGCGATTAAAACAACCGCGCGCTTCGGGCCCGAAAGGATCGAGCCCTCGGCGAGCACGTCGTTCGACGCCACCCTAGCGGAGGAATCAAGAAACCACCCGCCATAGTGATTGACCCCAGCGATCAGAAAAATTCCCGATTAAAAGTAAAGCTGGCGAAAGAAAGAGCGGCGATCACTACGAACGCGCACCCGGGGCGGCGCGGCCCGAGGGACACCGTCATTGCAACTCTGATACCGAGGCTGGCCCCATTGGCGGCGAGGCCGGCGGTTCGTCGATGCCGATCAGGCGGCTGAGACGCGCATAGCGTCCGCCAAAACGTTTTTCCGCGATCGACTCCAGTCGGTAGCTTTCGGGCATGACATCGAGAGGATCGACTCCCATTTCACCGAGCGGTGACGTGGGTCGGAGCGCCTGAGCCACAATGACCTCCCGAAACGTGCCTTCCCGCAGGTGGTAGCTGATCTGCGCGGCGCGCTGGCGCCCCACACCGTTGATGATCGTGGGAACGCGCCACAGCACAAACGGGATCGACGACTTATTGGTAATAAAAAGCAAGGGGCCCGGTCGGCGCATGAGTTCTTCATACTCCCACTCAATCTCCTGCATCACCAAGTTCTGGCTCGTGTAAGTGTGCCGCGCGATGGCCGGAAGGCACCACGTGAGCGCCCAGAGCGCCAGCCCTGCCGCCGCCCATCGGGGCGCGTTTGCACGCCACGCGCAAAGCCGGTGCAAGGCGAGCGCCACCAGCAGCGTGAGCCCCAAGCAGGTGGGCAGGGCAAAACGCGAGGCCATGGTGTCGTCAAGCCGGCCCCAATAGTAAAACATCAACAGCGCGAGATTTGCCGCGATCCCCACACCGAACGCGACGAGCACGAACATCTCCGGCCTCAGCGGGCCGCGACGAGGAGTCCGGACCCAGCGTAAACCCGCAATCAGCGCCCACGCGAAGGCGAGCGCGCCGAGGATCGAGAGGTACCACGAATTCGGAAGATGCGGGCTGAAGTTGAAAAAGAAATTCCACGCGCCTTCGAGATTGCCCGGAAGGTAGTCCGCGCTGAAGCGCGAGGTCTGCCCTTTTTGCAACTGCCAGAGCGACGGCGAGGCCGAGAGCACCCGGTTGTGCCACAAGCAGGGGACGAGGAGGAGCGGCACGCAGATCGTCGGCCACGTGAAAAACACGCGCCGGGCACGCAGCCAACCGGCCACAATCACTGCGGCCACCGGCACGACAAAAATCGCCGATTCATAGCGGCTCTGGGCCAGCAGCACAGCGCCAAGCACGAGCAGCGAGAGCCGGTCCGGCGAGGGAGCCCGCAGATAGAGGATCGCGATCACCATCACCAGAGCGAGCATGGTAAGATTGTGCAGCTCCATTCCGGCGCCGGAGGCCTGCTGGCCCAGCAGCGGCATCGTACCGAGCAAGGCGACTGCGAACAGCGCCGGACCACGGCCCGCGAGCGCGTGGCCCAGCCAGCAGACGAGCGCAAGGAAGACCGGCGCCAAGGCCGCATTGAGCACAAAAGCATTGCCCACGCGGTAGCCCGTCAGATCGTGCAACAAGGACAGCAGAAACGTGAAAAAATAGGGGCGTTTGTCGAAAAACGTGTCGATCGGCAACCACGTGCCCCAAACATCATAGGCGCGGATGATCGTGCCGATTTCCTTGGTCGCATGCATGTGGAAGGCCGTGCCCTGCAGGACATATTCATCGAAGAGGATCTTGTGCTTGAACGGGTCGCACCAGATCGCCACGGCAGTCGTACCCAACACTACGATACCCACCATGCCCGGCGCGCGTACCCACGCCCTCCACACCAACGGGCGCTCCGCCCACACGCGCGCCCCATACACAACGAACAGCGAAAACAGTCCCAACATGTAGTAATAACCTCCGGCCCCGATCAATTTTTCCGCCTCGGACGGCGTGACCGCGGCAATCCCGAGGACCCACGCCAGGGCCGTCGAAAACCCGAACAGCAGCGGGCGACGACGATCAGCGGTGTCGCGGAGCAGGTTGCACAGCTTGCGGATCACGGTGAGAGCAGTCGGCGGGATCGACACGGGAGCTCCTCACGGGAGCATTTTCACAAAATTCTCCAAGTAGGCTCGGCGGGCTTTCTCAATTTCCTCCGGGGATTTCGCGACCACGTGGATCACTGGATCCGGCTCCGTGAGCGCAACCGCCCCGTCTTTGATTTCCTTCAGCCGACTGAGACGCGTCAGGGTGAGGGTCTGGAGGCGCTCCTCGCGGAAGGTCTCCAGCACGAAATCAGGGCCCAGATCATCGCCATCGCGCAAGGTCTTGATCCCGGTGTCGGGGTCGATGTTGAAGCGTTGAAAAACGAAGATGTCGGCAAACGCGCGATTGCGCATCAGGAAGATGAGCGAGGCCCGGCGCGGGCCTTTCGCTTGCAGCACCGGCGTCGCAGAAATCTTGTGGGCGATCCAGAGAATGGAGTCGTTATCGATCACGAGATAGTCCCGCCTCGACTGCCCGGCCATGAATTCGCGACGCCACGCCGTTTCCTTTCCCGGCAGGTATTCCTGCGAATAAGCCTGGGCCGCCATCGCAGGAACACTGCGCGCGAGCAAACCGAAGACCGCGATCACCAAGAGCCCGCGCACAACCGCTGGCTTGGAAAATTGGGGCACGACCGCGAGTACTGCGACGACCATTCCAAGTTGGGTCGGTAAGCTCAGCCGGCGGATAACGATATCGTCGAACTGGCCGAAAAAATAGCTCATCAAGAGTGCGAACTGCACCGCGAAACCAATCGCGAAGAAAGTCGTGGCAACGGCCGTCGGGGATTCGGTCGCAAGAGAGCGGAAACGTTTCAGCACCAGCAGCGCGAAAAATGGCACCGCGAGGCAACCGCACAGCGACAGCACGAGGGAATTCGGCTGCTCGGCTGCCTTTCCAAAAAAATAATTGAGCGCATGCGAGATATTATCCGGGACGTAACTCAGCGCGAAGGGCGTCGTGGCGCCTGGCTTGCTACCGAGTTCCCACGCGGATGCCCGCAGGTCAAAGATCCGGTGCTGAAGCGGGTAGTGGATCATCAGCAGCGGAGCAAAGATCACCGGCCACCCGAGCATCGCGCGTCCTTCGCGAAACCAAACCCACAGCACGATCAAAGCCACCGGGAGCAACCAGATCACGGATTCGTAGCGGACTTGCGCCAGCAGGAGCGCGGAGAAACAAAACGCCGTTAACGAGGCGGTATCCATTTTTTCGACATAGCGCGCACCGAGCAACATCGTGCTCACAATCATCACGAGGTTGAGCAATTCAAACCCTCCGCCCGTCGCATTGTGCGCGAGCAACGGTAGGCCCGCCAAGAGCGCGACCCCGAGCCAGCCGGCGACCCTCCCCGCCAAGAGTCGCCCCGTGGCGTTGACGAGACCGAGGAAGACGAAGGTGAGCGCGCTATTCAGAATAAATACGTTAGCGGGTCGATACCCTGTCAAATCGTGCAAGAGTGAAACTAGGAACGGGAAAAAAAGCGGACGCTTGTCCAGCATACCGTCGAGGATGACAAAGGTCCCTTGGATATCGCTGCCGCGCATCGGCGTGAGGACGGTCTTGTCGAGATGCATGCTCATCGACGTTCCGAGCAGCATGATTTCATCCATCACGATTTTGAAACCGAACGTCTCGTGAACGAGCAAAATGACGCCACCGACGACGACGACGGCAACTGATGTCCAGTCGACGGTTCGCCAGCACAGCCCCCGAATTTCATCGGCCCAAGTCTGCCACAGGGCGTGCACGAAAATCGCAAAAGCGAGGAGCACGAACCAAAAACCGGCCTTGGAAACGAAGACGATCGCCGGTGAGTCCGGTATCGCCACGAACCCGAGCACCATGGCCAGGACGGTCGAAAGTAAAAACAACCCCACGCGCCGGTCTTGAACGAAAGGGGTCAAGGAATCTCGATTCATGCGCAGGGGAAGGATGCGGGTGCGATCGAAAATGAAAAGCCCGTTGGCGATCAGGATCCGAAATAAAAAGCCGTCCGCCTTTTGGGCGGACGGCTTAGAATAACAAAACGAGCAATCGATTACGGCGCGTAGGTGACCGTGCGGGCTCCGGCAATGCCTGAGACCGTGATCGTAACCCCTTGCGTGTAGTGAGTAGGATAGGTCTCGTTAGCTACGAGATTCAGGACCTTCACAAAATTGGCAGCACCGACCAGATCGCTCTGCGTTACGGTCGAAACACCCTTCTCGAGGAAATATTGATCCGCTGCGGCGGCCATTTGGCGCGCATTATTGAGGACCAATCTGTCCTGCGAGGAGGTGCGGACCTTTTGGAACGCAGGAAACGCCATCGCAGCCAAGAGGCCAATGATGACAAGGACGATCATGATTTCGACGAGGGTAAAACCCTCGGATGACGTGTTCTTTTTCATGGGATCAATTGGTTATTAACTAGAGATGGACGATATCCGCTCAAATACGAGGAATGCGAACAGAGAACACGACACGTTTCTGTCTTCAAGTTCAAAACCGTGATCATACTACGCCATAAGCCTAGGATTAGCATCACTTAGCGTAACAAGACCAAGGGCCCAGATTTCGCCTCTACCCCTTCGCAACACGAGTCTTGCGCGGAGCTACCGCCCGTTTCTTCACAATTTTTGGCTTCTCCACAGCCAACATTTTGGCGACCGAGACATCGACCGCATCCTTCCAAAGATTCTCGAGCCCGTAATGAGCACGCCGGTCAGCCGAGAAGAGGTGCACCATGAGATCGAACACATCGACCACCGTCCAGCCACTCTCCAGCGACGTTTCGATGCCAACAATTCGCGTTCTCGTCGCATCGATCACTTTCTCCAGCTCGACACGCAAGGCCCGCAGATGCGGATCAGACGTGGCAGTGGCAATAATCAAGTAATCTGTAATTGACGATTGATCACTAACATCCAGCACTCGCAAATCCCCCGCCTTTTTGTCGTCGAGTGCGCGACAGCAAAGTTTTACCAGCTCAAGCGTCGCTTGTTTTTTCGATTTCGATTTCATGAAGTGACCCGATACAATCCCTTTTCCTTAATGTAGACAATGGCCTTGTGCGGCACAAAATAATCCAAGGCCAACCCTAGGCGCGTGCGCTCTCTCAGCTCAGTGGAGTTGATCGCCAAGAGGTGCCCATCACACCGATGTAAGCGCAGGCCAGGAATCTCCGGATGGGCCCGCACTTGAATACCTGGACGCTCCAGAAAAATAAACTCCATCAGACCAACGAGTTCGTTAATATTTTGCCAGAGATGCAATTTAGGCAACTGGTCACCGCCGATGATCCAATAAAGTTCATCATGCGGATACAGCGCCCGAAAGTAGCGAGCCGAGTCGATCGTGTAGCTCACCCCGCCACGTCGCAGTTCGACATCGGAAATCTCAAATCTGCGGTCCCACTCGACCGCCGCGCGCAGCATCGCCAGCCTCGCCTCACTGGACGACTGCACTTCATGGGGCTTGAGCGGCGCCTGAGCAGCGGGCACGAGAATGAGCCGGTCCAGCTTGTGCTGCTCGTAGGCGTCTTGTGCGGCCATCAGGTGACCAAAATGTACAGGATCGAAACTCCCGCCGAGAAATCCAATTTTCACTGGCGCGCAACGTGGTCACCCGCTCCGCCCCCGGCAAGGCTCAACATTGAACTCACTTGGGTTTGGCTCGCAATTCGCGAACGCAGCTCTCAAGTTCACCGCCGTGTTGCCCGGGTGGCGAAATGGCAGACGCTTCTGACTTAAAATCAGATTTCCGAAAGGAAGTGCCGGTTCGAGTCCGGTCCCGGGCACCATGTTCTTTGGTGACTGCGCAATCGCAGTCCATCTCACGGCCGCGCAAAAATCCCCTTGTGCGCACGGGCTTGTTGATAACTGCTTGGTTACTCGATGACCGTTTCTCCTTCGCTTCAGTCGGCCCCCCCGCGCCTGCCATGCACTGCGGAGTCAGTGGACGATTTTCTCGCCCAGCCCACGCCTTTCGTCAGGGCAGTGCTGGACCGCACGCCCGGTCCCTTTCTCGTGCTCGGCGCTGGCGGCAAGATCGGCCTCCATCTGGCAATCATGCTCCGGCGCACGCTCAATGAACTCGGCCGCAACGATCGCGTCATCGCCGTCTCTCGCTTCAACACGCTGCGTGACCGCGCCGCTTTCAGTTCGCGCGGTATCGAATCCTTAGCGTGTGATCTCACCGATCCTGCTGGCCTCGCCGCGTTGCCTGAGGCCCCTACCGTGTTTTTCCTCGCCGGAGTAAAATTTGGCACCGCTTCGTCCCCCGATCTGCTCCACGCCGTCAACATCGAGCTGCCCCGTCGCGTTGCCGCCCGCTTCCCTCGCTCGCGCATCGTCGCGTTTTCCTCCGGTTGCGTTTACCCTTTCGTGACCTGCGCATCAGGCGGTGCCACGGAGCAAACGCCACCCGCGCCCATCGGGGACTACGCGGCCTCCTGTCTGTCACGCGAGGAAGTCTTTGCGGCCGCGGCGGCAGAGCACGGCAACCCGGTCGCTCTGATTCGCCTCAACTACGCCGTCGAGTTCCGCTACGGCCTGCTGGTCGACATTGCTCAACGCGTCCTCGCCCACCAGCCCGTCGACGTCACGATGGGCTACGTCAACGTCATCTGGCAGACCGACGCCGTCGCCCACAGCATCCAAGCGCTCGAGCTCGCCGGTTCTCCCGCCGTGCCCATTAATATCACTGGCGCCGAGATTCTTTCCGTGCGCGATCTCGTCCACCGCTTCGGCGCTATCGCCGGCGTGACCGGGAGCGTGACCGGCGCTGAAGCCGCCACCGCTTGGCTCAACAACGCCACCCGTTCCCACCAGCTCTTCGGTCCACCCGTCACCTCCATCGACACCATGATGCACGGGATCGTCGCGTGGCTCCGCGCCGGGGGCGAGACGTGGGGCAAACCCACCGGCTTCGAACGCCGCGACGGTCGCTACTGATTTCCGCACGCGTCCTCCCGTCTCCTGCCCTCCGCCGCCGCCGTGCTCCCCCTCGCCCTCCGCTCCCACCTCCGCGCCGGCCAACTCATCCCCGCCCTTCCGCTCGCGCTCACCGCCAGCCGCCGCTGGGACGAAATTCACCAACGCGCCCTCGTCCGCTACTATCTCGACGCCGGTGCCGGGGGACTTGCTGTCGGCGTTCACTCCACCCAGTTCGCCATCCGCGATCCCCACATCGCACTCTATAAACCCGTCCTCCGTCTCGCGGCCGAAACCACCGCCGCCTGGCTCTCCGCCCCGCGCCCCACTCGCGCCCAGCCTCAGCCACGTCCGTTCGCGCTCATCGCCGGCCTCTGCGGCCGCACCCCGCAAGCCCTCGCGGAAGCGCGCACTGCCCGTGCCCTCGGCTATCACGCCGGCCTCCTCAGCCTCGGCGCCTGGACCGCCCCCGCCGACACCGAGAAAAAAATCCTCGCCCACTGTCGCGCCGTAGCCCGAGAGATTCCACTCATCGGTTTCTATCTGCAACCCGCCGTCGGCGGCCGCGTTTTCAGTTACACGTTCTGGCGCGCGTTCGCCGACATCCCGGAGCTTGTCGCCATCAAAATCGCCCCCTTCAACCGCTACCGCACACTCGACGTCATCCGCGCCGTCCTCACTGCCGGCCGCGACGACGTTGCCCTCTACACCGGCAACGACGACAACATCCTCGCCGACCTCCTCACCCCGTTCACCTTCGCCGGACGCACGCGCCACATCGACGGCGGCCTCCTCGGCCAATGGGGCGTCTGGACCCACGCTGCCGTCCGCCTCTTCGCCGACCTCAAACGCGCCCGCCTCCGTCCTCGCCTCGACGCCACTTGGCTCGACCGCAACGCCGCCCTGACCGACGCCAACGCCGCGCTCTTCGATGCCGCCCATCAATTTGCCGGCTGTCTCCCCGGCATCCACGAAGCGCTCCGCCGCCAAGGCCTCCTCGCCACCACCGCGTGCCTCGACCCGCACGAACGACTCTCCCCCGGTCAGTCCGCCGAGATTACCCGCGTCGCCCACGCCTATCCGTGGCTCGTTGACGATGACTTTGTCGCCGCCAATCTCGCTCGCTGGCTCGCCTAGCCCTAGAAATTCAGTCGAGAGCCAAGCGCAGAATGCAGATGGCAAAACCAAACGGTGCATCGGGCATCCAAGCGTGTTCGCGCACATTTCAGTTCTAAAGTTCAATCGCTCAGTTCCCAACTCTTAGCTCTCAACTTCATCGACACGGCCCAGCACTCCCGTGCACACTCTCCCTATCCCGTCCTCCCCGTCTTCCCCTCTTCCCGCATGCCTCCCGCCAGTCTCTTCGATTTTCAAGTCAACGGTTTCGGCGGCGTCGATTTTCAGCGCGACGACCTGACCGTAACGCAATTCGACCACGCCGTCGCGACGCTCCGCCACCATCACACCGCCGGCATCTTCGCGACGTTTATCACCGACGACAGCGATGCCCTCGCCCGCCGTTTCGCCAACTTTGAAAAACTCTGCGCCGCTTCGCCCGCCTCCGCCATCGCGATTCTGGGCTACCACCTCGAAGGTCCGTGGCTAAGTCCCGAGCCCGGCTACCGCGGCGCCCACCCCGCCGCGCCGATGCACGCTCCGTCGCTCGCCGAATTCGCGCGCCTCCAAGCCGCCGCCAACGGTCGCATCCGCCTCGTCACCGTCGCCCCCGAATGGCCCGGCAGCGCCGAGTTCATCGCCGCTCTGACGCGCGCGGGCGTCCATATTTCGCTGGGACACACGAACGCCACCGAAGCCCAGATCGACGAAGCCATCCGCGCCGGCGCCCGCTTCGCCACCCACGTCGGTAACGGTTGCCCACTCCAACTCCACCGCCACGACAACATCGTCCAACGCCTCCTCGCCCGCGACGAACTCACCGCCTGCTTCATTCCCGACGGAGTTCACTTGCCCCCGTTCGCGCTCCGAAATTTTTTCCGCGCCAAACCCACCGGCCGCATTCTTTTCACCACCGACGCCATGGCCGGCGCGGGCGCCGGTCCCGGCCGCTACACCATCGGTCCTCACGAAATCGACGTCGGCCCCGACCGCATCGCCCGTCAACCCGGCGGCCAAGGCTTCGCCGGCTCGACGCTCACCCCCGACGAGGGCGTCCGCCATGTATCCGCATGGCTAGGACTCGCCCCTGCCGCCGCCCAAGCCCTCTGGTCCACCGCCCCCGCCGCCGCCTTCGGCCTGACTCTCCCCAGTCTCGACATGAGACATTAGTCATTCGTCATTAGACATTCGTCATTAGACATTAGTCATTCCCTTTCATCCGCCATGCCCGTCACCGCTCCGCACTATCTCACCTCCGGCCGCCTCGCAGTCGAAGTCCACGCCGACCGTCCCGCCCTCGGGCGCGCCGCTGCGCGCGCCGTCGCCGCCCACCTCCACGGCGTCATCGCCCGCCAAGGCGAAGCCCGCGTCATCTTCGCCTGCGCTCCGTCGCAGGACCAATTCCTCGCAGCCCTCATCGACCCCGCCCAATGCGGTCTCGCTCTCGACTGGTCGCGCATCACCGCGTTTCACATGGACGACTACGTCGGCCTGACCGCCGCCCACCCACAAAGTTTTCGTCACTACCTTCAGCAGCACCTCTTGCGCCACGTCCCCATCGCGCGGTTCCACCCCCTCCCCGCCGAACAGCCCGACGCCACCACCGTCGCCGCCCAGTACACCGCCCTCCTCCAAGAAAAACCCATCGATCTCATCTGCCTGGGCATTGGCGAAAATGGCCACATCGCTTTCAACGATCCGCCCGTGGCCGACTTCGAAGACCCCCACCTCGTAAAAGTCGTCGAGCTCGACCTCAGCTGCCGCCAACAACAGGTCAACGACGGCTGCTTCCCCACCCTCGCCGACGTACCGCTCCACGCGTTCACCCTCACCATCTCCATTTTCCGCCAAGCGAAACGCCTCAGCGTTCACGTCCCCGGTCCTCGTAAAGCCGACGCCGTGCGCGCCACCGTGCAGGGCCCGATCACGACCGCATGCCCCGCCTCGATCCTCCGCCTCCATCCTGACGCCACCCTCTACATCGACAGTGCCGCCGCCTCCCTCCTCGCCTAGCCCCACCCCCAAATCCAAAACCCTCAATCCCATGCGCTTCCTCCTCACCTCCATCCTCCTCGCGCTCCTGCCCCTCCGCGCCGCCGATCCGGCCCCGCTCCGCCTTGGTATCATCGGCCTCGATACATCGCACGTCATCGCGTTTACCAAAACCTTCAACGACCCCACCGCCCCCAACCACGTCCCCGGCGGGAAAGTCGTCGCAGCCTTCAAAGGCGGCAGCCCTGATATCGAATCGAGCGCCTCCCGCGTCGATGGCTACACCAAGGAGCTCGTCGAAAAATATGGGGTCAAAATCTACGCCACGATCGCGGAACTCTCTGCCAACGTTGACGCCATCCTGATCGAAAGCGTCGACGGCCGCCCCCACCTCGAACAATTCCGCCAGACCCTCGCCGCGAAAAAACCCGTCTTCATCGACAAGCCCCTCGCCGGCTCCCTCAAAGACGCCGTCGAGATCGTCCGCCTCGCCCGCGAACACAACATCCCGATCTTCAGTTCTTCGTCGCTCCGCTATCCACCCGAAACCTTCGCCTCCAAGTTCGCCAAGATCGGTGACATCACCTCCGTTTACTCCATCGGGCCGGCCGAGTTCGAGCCGCACCACCCCGACTTCTTCTGGTATGGCATTCACTGCGTCGAAGCCCTCTACACCGTCCTCGGGCCCGGCTGCGTGTCCGTCCAGCGCACCCGCGCGGCAAATACCGACATCATCACCGGCGTCTGGGCGGACGGACGCGTGGGCATAGCGCAGGGCAACCGCAAAACCTTCAAGGGCTACGGCGTGACCGCCGTCGGCACCAAGGGCGTCGCCACCGCCGGTGAGAAACAAAACTACTACGGCCTCACCGCCGAAATCATGAAGTTCCTCCAGACCCGCATCTCGCCGGTCGCCCCCGAGACCACCCTCGAGCTCATCGCCTTCATGGAAGCCGCCGACGAAAGCAAACGCCGCGGCGGCGCCCTCGTCACCCTCGCCGAAGTTCTCAAAAAAGCCGGCGCGAAGTAATCCCCCCGTCATCTCACCGTTCGCCATCAGCGAACCCCACCACCTCCTCCACCGGCGATCAGCCGGAGGAGTGAATAAGGTTTCGCTCCCGTCGCGAAATCCCTTAGCGGTAAAACCTCCGTCTTCCGCCTCCGCCCTCCGTCCATGAAATTTCCCGACAACATCACGATCATCTCCGACGAAGTCTCCCAAGACCTTCCCGTCATCTCCGCCTTCGTCCGCGAATTCCGCCTCCCCGGCATCGAACTCCGCAGCCTCAACGGCCGCGCCTTCAAAGACCTCACGCGGTCCGATATCGCCGAGGTCATCACCGCCTCCCGCGCCGAAGGTTGGCGCGTCGTCGGGTGCGCCACGCCCGTCTTTAAGTGCGATCTCGACGACACCACCGCGATCGCCGCCCACCGCGACATTTTCAAACGCAGCCTCGAGGTCGCCCACGAGCTCAACGCCGACCTCCTCCGCGTCTTCACGTTTCTCCGCACACCCCATCCCGCCGAGCCCGCGAAACAGCAGCGCGTGATCGAGCACCTCCACGGCCTCGTCGCACTCGCCGCCGGCTCCGGCATCCGCCTCGGCGTCGAGAACGAACACTCCTGCCTCGCCGCCACCGCCGACGAAACGCTCGCCATTCTCGCCCCGCTCCCAGCCGATCGCGTCGGCGCGATCTGGGACCCGTGCAACGTTCTCTACGTACCCGGTGCCGCCCCCGCCACGCCCGCCGACCTCGTCCGCCTCGCCCCGCGCCTCTTCCATCTCCACGTTAAAGACGCCGTCCGCCACACGACCCACACGTCCGGCTCCGCGCACATCGCCGCCGGCACGCCCGTCGGTCTCGGCGAAGTCAACTGGACCGCCCACCTCCGCGCCCTCCGCACGACCGGTTACTCCGGCCTCCTTTCGCTCGAGACCCACTGGCGCCTCGAAAAAATTGACGAGAAGCTCCTCCATCTCCCCGCCGGCCACGCCTTCTCCCACGGCGGCGAAGTCGCCAGCCGCACCTGTCTCCACAATCTGAAGTCGCTGCTCGAGACCCTCTGACGCCGCCGCGCCCTACCGCTTCACGTCCACGTTGCCGAGGTCCAGATTCAGACTCTGTGACAACGAG
>Ga0209550_10000069_pt1 | contig 75923 bp, 83 predicted proteins | sample LauGreSuBDMM15SN_2_FD_187567 | JGI IMG/M metagenome (GOLD analysis project Ga0209550, IMG submission 187567) | Freshwater lake microbial communities from Lake Michigan, USA - Su13.BD.MM15.SN (SPAdes) (version 5) | ecosystem: Environmental > Aquatic > Freshwater > Lake | place: Lake Michigan... | reverse complement strand
TAAAAGGTTGTCAATTAATTCCTGCAAAATAAAAAATTTACACATCTTCTCATTTGAAACACAGATTATTCTATTTTAAAAATCTTAGTTGATATCGTAATTGTAAACAATTTACAAACATATATTATGATTAGATATATGTTTGTATATTATTCAATATGTAATAATAAATAATCGGTGTTTCAAATGAGAACAGGTGTATAACTTATTTATACTGCACTAGTTAATGAATGTGTATATGGATTATTTTTAAAGGCATTTAATATATCTGGTTGTATACGGTCACATCCAGCACATTCATTATAATATTGTGGTACATTAATTGCACCATATGTTTGAACTGATGGTGGTAAACTTGATATATTGGAATAAGCAGGATTAAATCTGCCATCATATCTATTGGTATCTTCTCTAAAAGTATTAACATTCATTTGTTGGTTGAATATTTGTGTTCCTCCTTGATTTGGTCTATTTGCAATAGTAGCAGATTTTATTTCGTTATTATGTTGTTGATATGCTGCTTCATAGCTCATATCTCCGTAAGCAGTAGCAGAACCACCTGCTGGCCCGATTGTATCACAATTGGTTGTATCTCTTTGCGTTAAATCTGGTGATGAATAATTATTTACGTATACACCTTCCTTTTGATTATTCACATTGAATGATGGTGAATATAATGTAGTTTCTTTAATGGTTGTTGGTGTCTGATCATTTTTATTTATAACATAACCACTTGGTATTACAGGATTTGCATCCCCAAATATACGTACATTATTAATTGTTTCATCCTTACGGGTAGGTCTGAAAATATCCATTATGGGAGCTATTACCGCACCAATTGCACCACTAAAACCACTTCTTAGAGTTTCTGGTTGTTTTACTGTTGACCTATTATTTTCATAATTTGTATGACTGCGTAAAAACTTTTCGCCATCTAAATGCGAACCACGACCTACTGCACGTGAGTGATTTACTCCAGCAGATAATACTTCATTTCGTCTAGAAGGCTCAAAATTTTCAGGTGCGTGACCTGCTTTAATATCAGCAGGAGCTGCTGGTCCAGTATAATTATTTACTACATCATTACGTCGTAATATACCCATTTCTTGTATAGGTCTTAATGTTTCACCCTTTTCTAAACCTGTTGTAGTAAGCCATCTATCTTGACTATTTATATAGAAAGTATCAGGTCTTTGTTTTTCAACTCGACCAATCATTTGACTTGTAGGAATGGATTTTATGTATGAATTAGCAGGACCTTCGTGATTAGTTAATTCATATTCTAACTTTGGATTTGTTACAACTCTCAATTGATCTACTGTATAAGGTAACCATTTATCTCTTGCTTCCATACCGGAATTATAACCACCTGTACCATTAAGGGCATAACCTTTATCTAGACCAGGACCCACCATTACACTATCAAACGGTTTAACATTGTTATTTTTCAATACAGGGTTTACACGTGATTGATAAAAATCACTGTTGTTAGGCATACCATAAGCCCATTGCATATTTTCTTCTGGTTTGAATAAAGGTGCTTGTTCAATTTTTTTTATTACTTGAGAGCCAGAACCTACCATATTATCCAAAACTGTCTCAGATATATTAGTGTTATATGTATTACCTTTTATCTTACCACCATTAAAAGGCACCATATTATTATGTTTAAATTGACCTGAATTTAGATAATTACCAGTTAAAGAATAAATATCTTGAATTTCTTTTCCTACTTTAACATTATCCCTTGCCATTTTCTCATACAAATTTTGGTCAAAATATTTATCTGTTGCAGTATTTGGATTCTGATATTCTTGTACTGTATCTACAAGTTGATTAATATTACTTACCGGAAAATTTTGTGGAAGAATATGTGTATTAGGTAAGTAATTATCTGTTTTTGTAGCCAAATTACTTCTTATACCCATATTTGTAAATTTTTCTGGTTGATTTTTATTTGATTTATTTTTAGAATTTTCACTATTACATACTCTTGATGGTTGATTTGATACTACATACATACCACCTAATGCTATTAAAGGGATTGCTAATTCCATATTTATATATATAAAGTATTATATTTTATTCACATAATAATCTAAATAATATTATAAGATTATTAATATTTATCTATGCTCTTTTTGAAGATGCACACGAATTTGTTTGGGTACATGTAGTCGGACCTCCTACATAGCCACCTCTAATCAAACTGTAACTAGATGGTAAATAATTTTTAGTTTCATTGATAGTACATTCTCTTTTTGGTGTAAAATAATCCTTTTCTAAAATTCTGGTATTTAAATTATTTTGAAAGGGCAAACACGTGTTTTCTTGGGGATTTAAAGGAGGATAATACCAGTCTACTTGCTCTAAATCACGATACCACCAAACAGGATTTGTTGTTCTAGATTGGTCTGTGTACAAAGCATTACACGACGGATATTTTATAGGTTCATTCGGTACATTAAATGCAGTATAATTATCTTTTCCTAAACAATCTCTACCTAATTGTCTATTTACTCCTAATAAATCGCTTTCTAGATTAATCGTATTTGTTCTTAAATTTGCACCCCATTTTTGAATAATTATTTGCGGGTCTTCAATATAACAAGGATTTTCACCATTTCCTGGAACGTTTAATATCCACCGTCCAGGATCTGTTGCTTGTTGTAATTGTTTTTTTGTTCTACATGGGTCATAATAAAATCTAGTACAAGCCATTTTATATTTATATAATATATTTTATTACATAAATAATTTAAAATTTAATTTAAAAACTTATTATTAAATTATTTAATGGAATTATCTTCAAATAATAAAAAACCAACATTATGTTTAAATATGATTGTTAAAAATGAAAGTAAAATAATTACACGATTATTAGAGTCTGTTCTATCTATTATTGATTGTTATTGTATATGTGATACTGGTTCTACAGATGATACGGTTAGAATAATTGAAAATTACTTTTCAAGTAAGAATATACCTGGTAAAATCGTACACGAACCTTTTAAGAATTTCTGTCACAATCGAAATTTTGCTTTACAATCTTGTATTGGTATGTCAGATTATGTATTATTAATGGATGCTGATATGATTCTCCAAATTAAGAAATTTGATAAAAATTTTTTGTTGTTGGCGGATAGTTTTGCTATTTTACAAGGGAATGAAGCTTTTTATTATCAAAATACAAGAATAGTACGCAACAGTGGCTTATTTAATTATAATGGTGTTACTCACGAATATATTAATATACCTCCGAATAATAAACTAGGAGAAATAACAAAAGACGATTTATTCATTCTAGATTTAGGGGATGGAGGTGCAAAAAATGATAAGTTTGATCGAGATATACGATTATTAAGAGAAGGATTAAAAGAAGATCCAGATAATGTTAGATATCATTTCTATTTAGCAAATAGTTATTATGACTGTGGACGATTTGAAGAAGCAATTGAAATATACAATAAAAGAATTGCACTTAAAGGATGGATTGAAGAGGTATGGTATAGTCATTATAGAATAGGTTTATGTTATCAAAATCTAGGCAAAATTTCTGATGCAATTTACTATTGGATGGCTGGTTATGAAGCATATCCTGAACGATTAGAAGGTTTATATGAAATAATTAAACATTATAGAATTATAGGAAAACATAAATTATGTCATTTGTTTTATGAGATTTCTAAAAAAATATTAGATAAAAATTTAAATAGAGATAATTATCTATTTTTACATAAAGATGTATATGCTAATAAATTATATTATGAATATACAATAATTGCAGCATATATTGGTATTAATAATATTAATAATGAAGTAATACAGGTTTTAAATAATTCACTAGATATGGCGGAAAGTAATAATTTATTATGCAATATGAAATTTTATAAAGATATACTAATCCCATCTAGGAAAATAATTTTAGATAATACACATAACTCTATTATAAATAATGAAAATATACAGTTTAATTCATCTTCTAGTTGTATTATTAAAAATCCAGATAAAACCAAAAATACTTATTTAATGAATATTCGATATGTTAATTACTTGATAAATGAAAATGGACAATATTTAAATTGTGAAAAACATATTATAACCACTAACAAATTTATTGAAATTACGGCGGATTTTGAACTATTAAATGAAAAATGGTTTGGTTTAAACTTTGATGGACGTTTGTATATAGGAATTGAAGATGTGCGAATATTTAATGATGATAATACAAACGATTTATTATTTATTGGTACTGGATATCATAAAAATAATAATATTGGAATTGTTAATGGAACGTATAATTTAAATAATAGTGAATTAATTTATAATGAAATCACGCCTAATTTTTGTAATTCTACTTGTGAAAAAAATTGGGTATATGTCGACTATCAAAAATCCACTCATATTATTTATAATTGGCATCCATTAAATATTTGTAAAATTGATACTGAAAGCAACACGATAATAGAAGTAGAGAAAAAGAAAACACCACTAATATTTTCTAAAATAAGAGGTTCTACGTGTGGGTTTAAATATATTAAAAATGTTAATATGCAAAATTCAAGTAACGAATTTAATAATATATCAATCAAAATGGAAGAAATTGAATTATGGTTTGTTGTACATATTGTGTCATATGAACAACCTCGTCACTATTATCATATGATTGTAATTTTTGACGATAATCTTAATCTATCACGTTATTCTGCTCCATTCAAGTTTGAAGGAGAATGTATTGAGTACTGTTTAGGTATAGTTGTGGAAGATGAACGAGTAATTTTATCTTATAGTAATTGGGATAGAACAACACGGTTAGGAATTTACGATAAAAAATATATAGATTCAATCGTAAAGTATACATAAATAATGTAAAATTATATAATTAAGTTTTTGTTTAAATAAAATTTTAAATTTGATTTATTATGATTTAAAACCATATTGATAGTTTTATCTCCTTCCCTCTTTTTTGTATTTATTAAATCAATAATTTCATTCAATAAATTATTATTATTATTATAATAATCAACAATAATGTGTTGATGAATAAAAGTATAAATTAAAGATGAATTATGGTTTTTTAAAAAATAATCTGTACAATACACCAATATTTTATATGCGAACTTAAAATTATTACTTATTATACATTTCTGAGAACCAGATAATATTAAATCCATATTATGAATTGGTGATACATAATTTGATATTATTCCCTGGTAATCTCCATAAAAAAAGTCAAATAGTTCACTATTTTCTCTTTGGACCATTGTCATTACTGCTTCATCTATTTGATACCAATCTTCTTTATAAATTTGCTCTGTTTTCTTTTTAAATAATTCGCAATATTTTAATAAATTATTGGATGAACCAGAAAATAAACCTCCTGCTGTATGATGATATATATATTTGAAAAACTCTTTTTCGTTGACATTTTCAACGTAAGGATTTATACATAATTGTTTAATTTTATCAGGAATATTTAATATCCACTTATGTATTTCATCTGTATTTTGTGATACGTGATTTATACCAAAATCCATCCAGATAAAATGTGAACTGTCAAATGGGTTTAAATTTATTGCGTTTTCAACAAAATCAAATTTATTATTGTTTAAAATAATATATAAAGGTGTTTCGTGTTCTAAACAACCATTTTTTATATGATACTGTGATTCTAGTTCTGTTAATCTTTCTATATGTTTATAGAAATAAGTATCTTCAAATTTTCTATTAAATATATATGTTTTATTCTGTAAATGTTTTCTCTCTTCTTCAATCGTTTGAATTACATTAGTATCGTCTGTAAATATAATTAATGGATAAGGTAATTTCAAAATAAATTGTTTTGCTGACTCTATATATTTATTCATTTTATGATTAAATTCACACCCGGTACTATCATTTTCTTTCTCTCTTATATTATATAACATTGTAATAATGGTAGGTAATGGTTTTATAGGAATCGTACATTTACCCCAATCAATATGATTAAATCTTTTAATTTCTTCATTATAGACTTTTTGAATATAAGGATTACCATTTTTATTTTGAAATAATATATTATTATCTTTATCTTTTACATATTGTGAACCATATTCAAAATATAATAAATAAATTTTTTCATTATATAATCCTTGTTTTCCTATAAAAGTTGTATCTTCCTTTAAATTTAAATATGTATTGGTTGACCGTCCTAATATTCCTGGACCACTAAAATCTAAATTGGAAGGAGGGATAATATTATTTTCAATATTAAATATAATACGGTTTATACATTCCATCAATATCGGATGTTTTGCTACAGAAGCAATAAAAGAATTAAATAAATTATGTGTACCAATAGTAGGACAATTATTTAAATCAATGGGTGTTACAAATTCTATATTTTCATCCAGAAATAATTCTATTGGATTAAAACAAATAGTGTCAATATCTGCATATACCCCTCCATAAATATATAAAATACAATATCTCCATAAATCGGCTTTAAATGCACCAGGTATTATTCTGCTATATGCATTATAAACATTTATATCAAAATGTTTTTTAATAAATGTAATACGGTCATTATCATCAAATAAAAAATAAGAATATGTGGGATTTTTATTTTTCCAACTCTGAGTTATAGAGAGAAATTCAGGTAACATATCTTTTGTTTCCCAGGTTTGAAATATATTTCTAGGTATCTTTGTTAATTTCATAATTATTTTATAAAACAAGTTTTAAATTAAAATTTATTTTATATAATATAGGATATTATTTAACTGTCTTCAAGTAAAGCAATTTTATAAGGTGTACCATTCAAAAATATTCGTAAATATTGTAGAGGACTAGGAGTACCACCAGCACTTGGATCTAGTGAACTACTACCTAAAAGTAAGTAACCATCTATGTATACATCACTTGAATAGTATATACCAGTTGCACCCGACGGGTCCCAAAAACTCGTTCCTGTATCTCCTTGTGGACCAGTATCTCCTTGTGCTCCTCCTGCTGGTCCAGCTGGACCAGTAGGTCCTCTACAACTTCTACCAGTAGGTCCTGTATCTCCTTGTTTTCCTGTACCACCTACAGGTCCTACACCAGCTGGACCTGCTGGACCTTGAGGACCTACTGGACCTTCACCTCTTAAATCACAACATCTTTGGGAACCTAAATATTGATTATAATCTCTATAGTATTTGGACATTATATATATTAAATATAAATAATAAAATTATCATTTTTAAATTATTAAATTAATAATAATTTAAAAATCTAATATTTTTAACAATCGTTCTTTATCAACATTATTGTAATCAAATAAATATTATATTTGTATAGCCAAAAATAAGTAAAATTTGTCACGATAAAATACAATATACTATTTCATTTTTATTTATTACGATAAATGGTAATAAATTATGTTGAGGGAAGCGGTGCTAAACAGAGTCTTATGGATCCAAGACTTGCTACATCGTACTTCACAACCAATGGCAAATCATTTTCTAAATATACTTCAATTTGAGAGCATAAATTTGTACATTTAATGAAATAACCTAGATTTTTAAGAGAGAATTCACCTTGAATAATTTTACTTGAGTCTTGCTTTAATATAAATCCCATACTACCATCAGATTCTGCACGATGAATTTCAGCTGAAGCAAATTGTCCTGAGCATTTAAAAATCAATTCATTGCCAACTGATTTAATCTCTAACTTATCAGAAATACAAGATAAATCCCGAATAATTTTCTGAAAATCAGCAGATGGGAGGTTAATAATAGAAGAAAATTTCACATCAGGGTATTGAAGTTCTTCTGGCTCTGGTTCAATTAATCGGAGTTTTTGTGTTTTACATTGTTTAATCTCTCCATTTTCGAATTTAAGTGCTAAATGAGAAACAATTCCATCTACATAATCGGAATTCTCAATATAGATGGTCAACGTATCATCATTATCAATGGAATTAATCAACTTGAAAAGGTGAAACATATTGACACCAATAATAATTTTCTCTTTTTTGCATTCATAAAACTCAAAATTTTGAGCAGCTAAATAAAGATGTGCTAAAATTGTATGCGATTTATCCATATTAATAATTCGAATACCATCGGGTTCAAATGTAATATTTGTTTCTAATAGAATATCTTTCAATGCGGTCATAAGGGTTCTAAATGGAGCAATTTGTACTGTTTTAATAGTTAAAACATTTCCATCTGTTTGTGTTATTACTTGATTTTTATTTGAAAATGTAGACATTATACTACAATTTATTTTACAATCTTTAAATACTTATGAAGTAAATATTTTAATTTAGTTTTTAAACGAATTAAATTAAAAAACTATTTTATGAACTTCCTGTTGCTGTTCCTGATGTTGCTCTAACTTCTTCAGCATTTACTGTATCTGTAGAACCTATTTCAGCTGATAAACATAGAGCACCACAAGAATAATCGTTTCCGTTCCCTTCCGTAGTTACAATAGGAATAATATCTTGCAAAGGTTCAAATCCTAAATATCTTAAAATACATCTAAATCTTGACCTTGAACTATAAAAACCAACAAACATTTTATTATTTACATAATTAATTTTGTGTTTAACCCTAAATTATTCTTATAATATTATATCCTTATTTCAAAAACTTATTTAAAAACAATAATATATGTTTTTTTAATATGTCTAATGATTCTATATTATATACAAAATGTAGTAATACAATTCTAGATTTAATTAATAAATATAAAAATGATGATTATATGTTACAACGGATAAATAATCATGTTATTAATTATTTGCCAAATACATTAGACAATGAGTTAAAGAATTATGAAAAGAGATTAAACCGTAATAATTATTTAATGGGTGAGCAACAAATATTTATCCAGGTTTTTTTAAGTAAAAACCAATATTATTATTTGAATAGTAATAATTTTTTCTATGAATATAATGGGAAACATTATTTTATTGTTAAGGAAGATGATGTCCTTCATAAATTGTTATCAAGTATATCAAAAGATAGAATATTAATGCAATGGAAACACAAAACAAAATTTAACATTATAAAACAAATTAAAGAGAGAAATCTCTTCAGTTCGATACCAGAATCTGACACCATTCAAAACGTACTTAATTTGTTATATCCATCTATATTTACCTCCAAAAATACTGCAAAATACTTTTTAACAATAATAGGTGATAATATCTTTAAAAAAAATTCAAATTTAATATTTTTAGTAACATCAAAAATGAGGAGACTATTAAACGAACTTGATAATATTACACTCAACTCAATTGGATATAATAATACAACATTTAACTTTATGACTAAATACCATGAAAATCATTCATATGAAAATTGTAGACTTATAAAAATAAATGAAACTTTTTCAAATGAAATGTGGAGAGAAATGTTAAAAAAAATAGGTTTAGACTTGTTATGTGTATCTACCCATTATTCTAAGCGTTATGAAAATTCTGATAAATTTATTGAAAATAAATCAGATGAAGAGCTTAAAAATTATTCATATTATCTTAAAAATTCAAATCCTAATGATATTACAAATGAATTCACAAATAAATACATAATTGAAACAGGTGCTGATGTAAATATTGGATGGAAAAATATTCATTTTGTCTGGAAAACATTTCTCTCTAATTCTAATTTACCTAATATAATTTATTCAAATACATTGAAGAATATTTTAAAAGAACGTTATAAATATAATGAAGAACAAGATTGTTTTATTGGTATAACAAGCAAATATTTACCTATTCAAAGTGATTTCATCAAATTTTGGGAAACAACAATTAACACTAGCGTTACTACAGTTATAAATAATACTTATCTAATGGAAAATGAGTCGTTTACTGAAAATGATTTTGAAATTGATGAAATTTGTTCTCTCTTTAAACTATGGACAAGACAAAATTCTGAAGAATTATTAACGAACGGTAATATTACAGAAGAAAATGTATTGAAGATTCTCAAACATTTTTTTCATAATATTGAAATAGTTGAAGATAAATATGTATTAAATATTAATTGCACTTTATGGGATAAAATTGCTGATATTAATAAATCATTTGAATATATAAAAGAAGAAGTTAAAAATAATTATAAATTAGAATTAATATCATTTGATGATGCATATAATTATTATTATAAATATTGTAATAAAAAATCATATAAATTTATTGTAAGCAAACATTATTTTGAAAAATATTTATATTTTAAACTATCAGACTATATTGTGTATGAAAAATTTATCGAAACAAGTTATTTTTTACTAATATAATAAAATAATATTATATAATTGATTAAATAATATTATATTGAATAGTGTGAAATTAATTACCAAGACCTGCAGCAAATTGTACGGCATTACCACTAGTTCCAACCCCTTTACCATCAAAAGAAGAAGGACTTAAGGCAAAACTCGCACCTAATCCACCTCCACGACGACCTCTGGATCTAGAACGATGTCTACGTCCACCTTTTTTCATTGTTGTAGCATTCGATGATGGCATAGCTGGCATAGCTGGCATAGCTGGCATAGATGGCATTTTTGCTAGTAATTGGGAAGCCATTGCATTAGCAGAAGTAGAAGGTGTAGTAGGAGCTCCACCACGGGTTTTCTTTACGAAACCGAAATGTCCTTTTTTAGTGAAATATCCAGCCTTAATAAGTCTTTTATCTTTTTTGGCAGTATTGTGTTTAGCTTTGGATACAATACGTCCAGATTTATTTTTCATTAAATCAGAATGAGTAAGTCCTCCAGTAGTTTTGTAAGCAGTACCGTGCCATACTTGTGCGCGGGTTCCAATTAAAAGCTCATATGTTTTACCAGCTACTGAATATTTACCAGTTGAAGTTCTTGAAAACTTTGTCATTATAAAATTAAAGGAGAAAATATATTTTATTATTGGGTATATATTAATTATTACTAAAGAATATATTAATTTTAATTTACATAATAATTATAACGCATATTATAGTGTGATATGTAATAATATAATGAATTTATGAATTTATAAATTTATATACCTTATTCCGGTTAATTAATTAAATTTATTTTTAGGAGCAGAACCACTACCACCTGGCATACCTTCATTACGTCCTAAATAATTTAACTGTAATGGTTGTCCTAAATAAAAATTACCATATTGAGTTTTTCCTCCTAAACTAGAAGTGATTACTTGTGCAACACGCATATTATTAGATATTTTAAGAGAGGGTGAATCTGAACCAACTGTGGTTTTATCATAATTGTCAGCTATACAGTCACAATTAAGTTTTTCTGTATTGTTTAGTAATCCATTTAATTGTGCAGTATAATTTATCATCTTTCTTGAATTTGATTTTTTACCAGGAGTAAATTGCCTCTGAGAAAACATATTAATATGTTTTTATATTTTATTTCATTTTATTTTCATTTTTTAAATAAAATTGAAAATATTTAAAAAGATAAATACATTATTAACTTATATAGTATAATGAGCACAACAGACATTAATCTAGCCAATAAATATCAACAGAAAACCGATAAACAGCATATACTGGATAATCCAGATACATATATTGGATCAGTTGAAGAAGTTGATTCTGATTTATGGATACTAGATGACAATGGTGAAAAAATTATTGAAAAAAATATTAAATATATACCTGGTTTATTTAAATTGTTTGATGAAGGAATTGTTAATTGTCGTGACCATGTAGTACGTATGCAACAGTCTATTGCGAATGGTCAAGATAATTGTATTCCTGTATCTAATATTGAAATAACTATTCAAGAAGATGGTACTATTATTATGTTAAATGATGGTAATGGTATTGATGTAGCTCAACATCCTGAACATAAAATATGGATACCCGAGATGATTTTCGGTCATCTTAGAACATCTACAAATTATGATAAAACTGAAAAAAAAATAGTTGGGGGTAAGAATGGATTTGGATTTAAACTTGTACTTATATGGTCTACAAGTGGTTCAATTGAAACTGTAGATCATATTCGTGGTTTAAAGTATATTCAAGAATTTAAAAATAACTTGGATGAAATTTGTAAACCATCTATTACAAAATGCAAGAATAAACCATATACAAAAATTACATTTAAGCCTGATTATAAACGTCTTGGAATAAATGGATTATCAACTGATATAATTTCACTACTTAAAAAAAGAGTATATGATGTTGCTGCCGTAACAGATAAAAATCTCAAAGTTAAATATAATTCCAATTTAATACCTGTTAAAAATTTTCAACAATATATAGATATGTATATTGGGGATAAAAATATATCACCTCGTGTTTATGAAGATAATGGGACAAGATGGGAATATGCAGTAGCGTTAACGCCAACAAATGAATTTGTACAGATTTCATTTGTGAATGGCATTCATACAGCAAAGGGTGGTAAACACGTCGAATATATACTTAATCAAATAACGAGGAAATTAGTAGAGTTTATTGAAAAAAAGAAAAAAGTTAAGGTCAATCCAAATAGTATTAAAGAGCAATTAATATTATTTTTAAGATGTGATATAGAAAACCCTGCTTTTGATAGTCAAACAAAAGACTTTATGAATACACCTTCATCTAAATTTGGTTCTAAATGTGATGTAAGCGATAAATTTATTGAAAAAGTTGCTAAAATGGGAGTAATGGATGCTGCAGTACAATTGACAGAAGTTAAAGAGAATAAAGCTGCAAAAAAAACGGACGGAACTAAAACCAAAAGTATACGCGGTATTCCCAAATTAACGGATGCTAACTGGGCTGGTACAGATAAATCTAAAGAATGTCTAATTATATTTTGTGAAGGAGACTCTGCTAAAGCAGGAATTATTTCTGGGTTATCATCGGATGACCGAAACATTATTGGTGTTTATCCAATGAAAGGCAAAATATTAAATGTACGTGGTGAAGCAGTTAAAAAAATCTCAGAAAACAAGGAAATTGCTGAAATTAAAAAAATTCTAGGCTTAGAAACTGGTAAAAAATATATTACTATTGAAGATGTCTATACGAATCTTAGATACGGTAAAATTTTATTTATGACTGACCAAGATTTAGATGGTAGCCATATAAAAGGATTAGGAATAAATTTGTTTCAATCTGAATGGCCTTCACTTTCAGAAATACCTGGATTTATTGGTTTTATGAACACACCAATATTGAAAGCAAAAAAGGGAAATGCTGAGTTAAATTTCTACAATGATGGTGAATTTGAAGAATGGAAAGCAAATAACGACATTAATGGTTGGAAAATTAAATATTATAAGGGTTTAGGTACTAGTACAGGAAAAGAATTTCGTGAATATTTTGAGAAAAAGAAAATAGTAGGCTTCGAACATTCTGAAAAGAGTAATGATGCAATTGATATGGTTTTTAATAAGAAACGTGCTGATGATAGAAAAGACTGGTTAAAATATTATGACCGTAATGCATATTTAGATACAAACAAGACCAATGTTTCTTATGAAGAATTTATCAATAGAGAATTAATTCATTTCTCTAAATATGATTGTGATAGAAGTATACCTAATTTAATGGATGGTCTTAAGATAAGTTTAAGAAAAATATTATTCTCTGCGTTTAAAAAAAACCTAAATACTGAAATCAAAGTGGCACAATTCTCAGGTTATGTATCTGAACATTCAGGATATCATCACGGTGAAGCCAGTTTAAATGGTGCTATTGTTGGAATGGCTCAAAATTTTGTTGGTTCTAATAACATTAATTTACTTTTACCAAATGGACAATTCGGAACTAGATTACAAGGTGGAAAAGATAGTGCATCTGAAAGATACATATTTACTCAATTAAATAAATTAACTAGAAATATATTCCCTGCAGCAGACGATAATGTTTTAAAATATTTAAATGATGATGGTATTTTGGTTGAACCAGTATTTTATGCACCTATAATTCCAATGATATTAATTAATGGTTCAAAAGGCATTGGTACTGGTTTTAGTACAGATATAATGTGTTATGAACCTTTACAAATTATTCAATATTTGAAAAATAAATTGCAAAATATAGATGATGTTATTCAATTTAATCCTTATTATGAAGGATTCAAAGGAACAATAACCAAAATTAATGACGAAAAATTCCTGATAAAGGGTCTCTACGAAAAAATTGCAAATGACAAAATTAAAGTAACTGAATTACCTGTAGGTTTTTGGACCGAAGATTTTAAAGAACTATTAGAGGAATTAATTGAACCGTCTGCAGGTAAAGATGGGAAAAAGTCACCTTCTATTATCAAAGACTATGATGATATGAGTAAAGATACAAATGTAGAATTTACAATTACATTTGTGAAAGGTAAACTTGAAGAATTAGAATCTAGTAAAGGTGATTATGAATGTAATGGTTTGGAGAAATTATTAAAATTGTACACCACAAATACTACGACTAATATGCATTTGTTTAATGCAGAGGATACATTACAAAAGTATAATAATATTCCTGACATTATAAATGCATATTATGAAGTGAGATTAAAATTATATCAAGAACGTAAAATATATATGATTAATGCATTAGAAAAAGAATTATTGACTTTAACCAACAAAGCAAAATATATAGTAGAAAATTTAAATGGTACAATTGATTTAAGAAAGAAAAAGAAGGAAGAAGTAATTCAAATGTTACTTGATAAAGGTTATGATCTTCTCGAAAATGATAATGATTTTAAATATTTAATTAAAATGCCTATGGATTCAGTAACCGAAGAAAATGTTGAAAAATTATTAAAAGATAAAATTAATAAAGAATGTGATTTGACAGTAATTAAAAATACTACTATAAATCAAATGTGGTTGAATGAACTTAATCAACTAAAAGAAATGTATCTTGAATATAAAAAGGAGCGTACACGATTAATGGATGGTATTGAAGTTGAAAACATTAAAATAAATAAAAAAGTTGTATCGAAGGGTGTAATTAAAAAACAAACAAAAAAATCTGAAAGTAAACTCTTATTAGTTGAAGACGATTAAAAAAATATATAAAATAAATTTGAATATTTATATTTATTGATAAATTAATCTTTTATATTATTATTTAAAATCAATTTAATATTATTTTCATTAAAACTTTCTGCACAATCAATAAATTCAAAAATTTTTTTTATATTATTAACATCAAACATCTTTTCAAATGTATTAAAATAACAATAATCTTTATTATTAGCATAAAAATTATACAAGTCGTTATTTAAATTATATAAGTAGTTAATTGCATTTTTATTAGTTTTAAACCAACCACTTTCTGATTGTGCTTTAATATTCTCTCTAATGTGAATTATAATTTTAGTTTGTGGGAATAATTCTTTAAAGTCTTTTATATAATTAATATCACCATTATCATATCTTATCTCCTTAAATCCCCACAATTTATTATTTTCATTTTTCTTTAGTAAACTAATTATCAACACTTTAATCATAGTTACAGTTTGTTGAAAATTATACGAATTGTACCAAGCAGGTTTTATATTTTGCGAAAGTATATCATCATAATTAGCCGGTTTAAGACGACCTGGTACGTGTTTAAATGTGGTAGTTTTAATTCTTCTATAAAATTCTAATAAACTATTAATTGCTCCTAGATTTTCTCCACATATATTGCTGTTTGGTATAGTATTTATAATTCTTTGCATAGTAGTTGAACCAGACCGTCCAGTTGCACATATTAATATTATCTTATCATCCATTATTATAAACATCAAATTTTTTATAATAATTAAACGAATATCTTGTTATTATATTCTAGTTAGACTTTTTATCATTCAAAATAATAATAACTCTAAGTCTAAAGAATTAACTTATAAAATCAACATAAAAATAAAGTTGGCATATAAATATTGTCATTCTAAATAAAAATGTCTAAAAATAGTAACAGAATTCAAAAAAAAACTGTATCGATAATTACTATTTCTCAATTAAGTAGATTTGATTGTTTATTAAATCTATATGAGTTAATTAAGTTACAAACATATACAAATATTACTGAATGGGTTATAGTTGAAGGTTCTAACAATAAAGAAGACGGCGAAAAAAATAAAGAAAATATAAATACGTTACTTAAAATGCATTCCAAATTATCAGAAATGAATCCAATGTGTATACATTCTGACATCAAAATTGTATATATAGAATATACAGGATTACTATTAAGTGACTTAAGAAATCTAGGAAATAATAAATGTTCCGGAAAAATTATTGTATGTATGGATGATGATGATTATTATCCACAAGAAAGAGTTAGTCACGCGGTAGCATCTTTAAAAAACACGCGCTGTTTAATAGCAGGATGTTCTGATATATATATGTATGAATATTTTATGGGTAAATTATACAAATTTAAAAGTTTTCATCCATATCATTCAACAAATAATTGTATGGCATTTAAAAGAGAATATTTACGTAAGCATAAACACGCAGAAGGTTTAAAATACGCAGAAGAAACAAGTTTTACTAATAATTTTACTGAACCAATGGTTCAATTAGATTCGCAAAAATGCGTTATAGTATCAAGTCATAATATGAATACTTTTAGTAAACGAAAATTTTGTCTGGATAGTAGTAATGGTATTTATCCTTATTTATATGAAGTGAATAGTCATCCAATCACGACTTATATACCTTCTGAAATATTTAAAAGAATGAAAAATATTTTTTATAAAGAATAAAGAGAAAATGTATAACTAAAACCAACTTTTAAATTCCAATTCTCTATCTGTATTATTAGCCATTACTGGGTGAGCAATTGGTACTGCAAGTGTACTAACATCATTAATATATTTCATATATCCTTGTGCTTCACTGTAAACTTGTTGTATACAATAATTTAAGACAATTTTATTCAATTGTTCAATTTGTTTAGAAATATTATTTGTTTGATTTGCAGAGTGTTGTAAATAAACACTTCGCATTATTATTTTAAGAGATTCGCAATCTTGTAGACCAATAACATACTGACCATTGGAGTGATGATAAACACCTGCTCTTATACCATTTTGTATTATTTGAATATTTTGTTGAGAGAAAAAAGTGTCTGACAATTGTGTAGATACCCATAATCCTTCAGTAGCATTCCTAAATGTAGCACATTGATTTGCTGGTATTTTATCATACATTTCAAATAAAGCTGAAGTATTAGGTGTTTTAATATTTATACGTCCATTATATATTTTGTTCATTTATATTACTCAAATAGAAAAAATTATATATATTTATTCTATATATGGCAAGTTTTAATTCAATAGTAATCACTATTGCTACAATAATTATAGCTATAATAATTATTGGCTTTGTTTTCAGATATGTTACAGCTAAAGAGTTACCTGGTTTTCAAAAAATAGTACTAACTGCTGCTATTATTATTTTAATTATAGCTTTAATAATTATTGGAATTCTTCTTAGTTATTACAAAGCTAAAGAACAGTGGCCACCAATTGTTGCAGGTTGTCCTGATTATTGGACAATCGATGGTTCATCTAATTTATCGAGATGTACTAATATTCAAGATTTAGGAAGTTGTCAACCACAATCTGGACATAAACATTTAGTGATGGATTTTTCGGGACCTGCATTTTCAGGTGCAAATGGTACGTGTGCAAAATATGCGTGGGCTAAAAAATGTAATGTTACGTGGGATGGAATTACTTATGGTGTAAATAACCCTTGTAGTAGTTCTTAACAAAATTTTAAATTATTAAATTTGTTGATATCAATATCAATATCAACAAATAATATATAAACATCTTATATATATATTTTAATGGCTCAAATAAATAATGATATTGTGAATAGTAAAAAGAAAAAAGAGGATGAATTATTAATTAAAATAATATTGTTACCTGATTGTTTAATTAATATTATAACAGAATTTATTCCAAAAATAGTTTTTGTTTTCACTAATAGAGATAATTATTCTTTATATCATTCACTTATTAAAAAATATATATATAATTATGAAAATTATATAAGAGATACAATTCGTCGCGATAATGAATTTGTATTTGAAAAAATAATAGAGGAAAATTATAAGCGTTGGTATTTGATTAAAAATTATAAATATAAAAATTTGAATTTTAAAAATTATTTATACTTTGTTCTATATTATTGTGTTGAAAATGATTCAAATAATTGCAGAAACGTGCTAAACTATTTTTGTAGTCAACATGGTTTATGTAAAAATCTATATAAAAAGAATGTTGTTCAATATATAAGATGGAGGAATTAAATATAAATAAAATTCTTAATAGAGAAGATAAAGCATTAAATATAAAGGATATACTTGGTGCTTTTGAGCAAAATAAAAACAATATGCTTTTTAAAAAAGGAATATATGTCTATGGTGATCCTGGCACTGGTAAAACTACATTTGTTACTAATATTTTAAAAGAAATGGGTTATGACATTATTAAATATGACGCAGGAGATATACGTAATACATCTGTTATTGAAGATATAACAAAACATAATATGTCTGACAAGAATATTATGAGTTTATTTAATAAAACTATTCGAAAAATTGCAATTATAATGGATGAAATTGATGGAATGAATAATGGTGATAAAGGTGGAATAAATACATTAATCAAATTAATAAGACCTAAAAAAACCAAAAAACAAAAATTAGAAGAAGTAACCATTAATCCAATTATATGTATAGGAAATTATCGTGTAGATAAAAAAATTAAAGAGTTGATGAAGGTTTGTAATACAATTGAACTTAAAACGCCTACACCTCTTCAAATGGAACAAATCGTACAAAAAATATTACCAATATTAGATTCCAAGATTAAAAATAGTATGATTAACTTTGTTCAAGGAGACTTAAGAAAATTAAACAATATTTATTCCATCTATAAAAACAAAAAAGATATATTTAACAATGAAAATATTGAAAATATATTTCAAAGCAAATCATATAATGATGATACAAAAAAAATTACAAATAAGCTTATTAATAATTACTATCCAATGAATGAACATACAAATATAATGAATGAAACTGACCGCACTAGTGTTGGATTATTGTGGCACGAAAATATAATTGATGTTATAGATAAAATGGATAAAAAAACATCCATTCCTTTTTATATAAATCAACTTGACAATATTTGTTTTGCTGATTATATAGATAGAATAACATTTCAAAAACAAATTTGGCAATTCAATGAAATGAGTTCACTCATTAAAACATTTCAAAATAATAAAAAATACCATCAAGAAATACAAAAAAAACAAAAATATTCTCCAACTGAAGTTAGATTTACAAAGGTATTAACAAAATATTCAACAGAGTATAATAATTCATTATTTATTCAAAAATTATGTCAAAAATTAGCAATGGATAAAAAAGACTTATTTGGTTTTTTTATTGATATTAAAAATAAATACGACGATAATCAAATAACAAATCTTTTTGAAAATTATGAAATTGGAAAATTAGATATAAATCGAATTTATAGATATCTAGAAAAATATACAAAGGAAAACGCTGCTGGTACTGCGGATAAAGAAGTTGAATGTGAAGATGAAGAAGAACACGATGATATTTAATTTTCTTCTTCTTCTTCTTCATATAATTCTTGTTGACGATAATATTCCTCTAATTCTTTCTCTTGATAATAATCCGTTATTTTTTCTTCTTTACTATCACTATAATAACCATTTTTATATTTTATATTTAAGTCTTTGTCTCCCACACAATTTATATCTACATCTTTCATATAAGTATTCCATATACTTTTTTCTTTAGGATACTTAGAAACATTTGTACCAAATATATTAGTCGTAATACAATTTTCAGCCTCATAAGGCAACCCTTTGTCTGTGAGATGACCAAATAAACCTAGTCCTCGTTCTAACTCGTGAATTTCTGCACACTTTGTACAATATCCAATAATAACTCCTTTAAAAATAGCCTTACGACAGTAACCACAAGTAATTGGTCCAGTAATTCTATCTCTTTCACTATCATCATCATAATATAATCTTTCATCAACAATCCATTTATCCGGAAAATTTTCATCAAAGGGGATATTAACTAATTTTCCCGAAATTTCAACTCGTTTGAACTTACCGTGGGAGCCTTGATAATGATGAAACTTTACAGATGGTAAATAAATGGTAGTACCAATAAAAGACATGATTATAGATTATAGATTATAAATTTAAAATACAATTAACAAGAATAATTATTTCAATTTTTTTATTAATATAATAATATATAGTAATAAGAATGGAATTTATGTATGATGAACCTCCACAAAAAAAAAATATAGCAGACGAAATAAATAGTTTGAAAAATGATATACAAGAAGACGTTGATAATATAATAAAATATAAGATTAATACAAGGGACCAGAATAGGAATAATCAAGAAGATCTTGAGCTATATCTAGATATGATAGAAACCTCTGAAGAACGAATAAATAAAAACACTGAACTATTAAAAACAAAAATAAATGAATTAATAAACCATCCATTAAATACAATACATCCATCTAGAGAAAGACCACCTTCACAATCAGGAGGAACAAAAAAAAATCGCCGAAAAAATAAAAGAAAAAATAAAAGAAAAAGAACGATGCGACGTTAAATTTTATATATTATTTATAATTAATAAATTAATATATAAAATGGGAGTTTCACTTCGTAGTAAATGAAAAAAGGTGTGAAATAAATCAGAAATCAAAACCACTATCTTTCATTAAACCACCAGCTTTTAAGTTTGATTGTTTTATATTATAATTATCAAAATTAGTATTAATTATATCTAATTTCGTATTTGTAGATATTTTTTCATTTTGTAATATATCTAATATACGTTTTTTATTATATAATAATACTAATTTTACTAATTCAGCCGTTGTTGACATATTTTTTTCATTTCTTTCATCATTACCAGTTATATTTTTGTTTAATAAGTATTTGTTTTCAGGAAAAGCAATTGAATGAGTAGTTGATAATTGATAATGTTTTTTAATATGTCGTGTCAAATTAAATAATAACATTATAGTAAAAAACATCATATATAATAAGAATATAATGTTTTTAGATTTTATTACAATATTTATATAATATTTTATTGATATTAATATTATTAATGTACAACTACACTAGAAGAATTATTACTATTAATTTTATGTAAAACAGACTTCATTCTTGCATCTCTTTTAGTGGTCCAATTATTTATAACATCATCTTTTAGTTCAACATTAAAATGAGACATATACTGGTTTGGTGATGTATAAAATAAAATATTAGAACCATTTTTACTTTTACACTCACCTGTAGCTAAACAAACCTTGAAAAATAAATCTTCATCTAGTGAACCAATAATATTTGGATGATAATGACCAGTTTCAGCATCTCTAATGTTAGATCCTGTATCACCCGAGACATAAAATTCAATTTTTGATTTTTTCAATACATTATTACGTGAAACTAATCTTGATGTTTTATTATAACCTCTATCTGTTTTTTTTATAATATCGATTCTCTTTTCTATTTCTTCATTATTATCATAATCATTTAATTCAACCGGATGAAAATTATCAATATAATCCATTTTTATTACTGATAATTTAATAACAAAAATATCTTTAAGTTACTTTAATAATATTAAATTATTATTATACAACAGTAATTTTGGGACCAGATGTTGAATGCTCTACTTCCTTAACACTTATTTTTTTCTGTATATGGTCAGTAATAATTTGTTTAATTTTATTATCTAAATATTGCACTTTATCCTTTAATTCACTGTTTTCTATTTTCAGAGAATTAATCGTATTTGTTAAATCATTTATTTTACTCTGTAGAAATTGAGGATTATTTAAAAGTTGCATAGAGTTTTGATATGCGATTTGTTTATTCATCATCTCATCTCTTGTTTTCCTAATCTCTGCTAATTGCTTTATAACATCAGGTTTATGTTTTGTACTACCAAAATCATATTTACTTAATAAAATATCAATATCTTCAGTAAAAAATTTTAATAATTCAGGTTGTTTTACTATATCAGAAGGCTTTAATGCTGTTTCGTGTACGTGAGGATTTGGCATCTGGGCTAATAATTCTTTTTTATCAAAAGAGTTATGATTATGAGAAAAAACTAGAATCGATTTCATAGATTCTAACTGAACAAAAGGTATAGTATAATCTTTCAAAAATTGTTTTTCTTCTGCTACACACGACGATTCATTAAATCTCGTTTGTTTTAATAATTCTCTTTTAAAAGCAAATGTCGCCGCTGTTGCGTGATTCGGACCATATGGACCAAATTGATACATCTTATTAATATGTTTAAAATGTATAAACATTGCACTAGAACCAGCACATAACGCATCTGGATTATTAATTAATGTATCTACTGCATGACTAAAACGTTCAGGTGGGTAATAATCATCGTCATCCATAAATATTATAATTTCACCCGTACTATTATCATTTGCTATGTTTCTTTTTTTACCTAATGACAATTTTTCATCATATTTAAAATATTTGATTTGAGGAATATGTTTTATCAAATCTTCTATTTTATCCGTACCATCATCTACAATAATCCATTCTATCTTATCTTTTGGATAAGTTTGGTGTTGAAAACATTTAATCATAATAGGAATAAAAGGACGTCTATTAAATGTTGGCGTACATATACTAATAAAAGGAAGGTTACTACTATCAAGATCTACTTTACTCTTTTTACCTTTTTTACCCATTTATTAATATATATATATTTTTTTTAAATTAGTTTTGGGAAAAGTTATTTAATTTTTTACCAATATTCTTTAGTTCATTTGATATTTTTCCTCCTCTTTGTCCATAAATTAATGTATATAATAATCCGTGTTTATTTTTTTGGATGTAATCCTTATTGCTACACGATTTTTTTGCTTGAGAATTACTTACTATTCCCGATAAATCACCTCTACTTGCTGGCTTGAATATGTTAATAGATATTATTCCAAAATATATTAATATTAATACTAAAATTGAAAATAAACCAGCAATAGTACCCATATTTGAAAATGCACTTAATATAACAAAGAAACTAAATATAGACATTATGGTAACTTTGTAATATTTAAATAAATCTTGTAAAATTGCTAAAACAGAAACACTAGTATTATCCATTTGACCTTGATAACATACTAATGAAAATAAGCACCATCCCATAGCAACAGTCGGTAAAACTGGTAGTATATATAATACTAACCAAAAAAGCAGACAAAATAAAATAATAAGAGCAAATGCACACCATAAATCAATTGGTTGAAAAAGAGATACTGATCGCCATATTGGTTTGCTATTTAAGTTTGTATTGACATTCTGTTTAAAAAACCAACCCATTTTTGCAAACCATAAATATATAAAATAAATATTGTTACCAAAAAATATGAATGTAGCTATAAATGTTAAAATAAATGGTCCAAACAGAAGTATTAATATTTCTGGTATACCATTAAACATACTTAAAATAAAATTAAATGCTCCATAATTGAAACAAATCAATGACTCAATTATTGAAATAAAATAATTTATTAAAAAATATGATTTTGGCTCTTCTTTATATGAACGAAAAATATCTAATATTTTATTAGACGCATTATATTTATCATATGGGAAGCTTAGTTTCATAGATAATGGCGGATTTGTAAAAGTTGTGAAAATATTTGTTTGGATTTCTTGAATGGACGGTTTTGCATCAGTATATGGATAACAATTTTCATCGGTAGGTAATATATTAGACTGTGCTAATTTACACGCATATAATATCAAACCACCATAAGAAAATTGTGCTACAATAATTAAAACTAGAAAAGCAACTGTCGTAAAAAACCCTCCTATATTTGAGAATATATTAGTTGTAGTAGAAGTTGTGTCTTCTTTTTTATCATCAATAGCTGAAGTATCACTCGTATCTGTATCTGACATTACTTATATTAAAATGATATAAAATTATTTAAATTTTAATTTGATATGGGTAAAAATTTAAGCATTTCTCTCTAAATGGATTATTTACTTTTATGCTATGCCAAAAATAAAATATAAATTAATATTATATGGGTATTACAAAACAGAACAAATATGTCATATTTTTATCAATAATTAGTTTAATATTATTTATATTTGTTTATAAATTAATTAATTACTTAGTTGTAAATGATTTTATTGTTGAGTGTTTTTCATCTAATATAATACCTGAAAGTATGAATACTAGTCATACAGTTAATTTACCATTAACTACTACATACACTTGTAAAAATTTCTGCGGTCCTACAGCACGTTGTGCTATAACAGGTCAGCAATGTTTTACTGATATTGATTGCCCTGGTTGTCAACCATATGTACCACCATTATCTAGTAGTTCTCGTTGTATTCCAGGTGATAATGATGCAGGTAAACTAACAATGTCACAAACTCCTCAATATTCAACATTAACTACCGATATAGGTACTCGAGCTAAACTAATTACTAGTAATAAATTTTCACAACCTGCAATGGCAAATTTTGGTCTTAATACTTGGCGAACAGCCTATGATGAATCAGATAAATTATTTAATAAAAGATATAAACCAAATCAACTTCAATATATGCCAAACTATGATAAGCGTTATTCTCTAACTGGTGAATTTATAGATGACGGACCATTGCCATCAAATGCATATTTAAAATAAAAGTATTATTCTTTTACAACAAAAACCTCCTTCGAAATATTACTAATAATTTTATTTTCTTTTTCTAAGTCGTTCTCTCCTTTTCCGCCCATAGATTCAATTATAATAGTATTATATTTATCTGATACATTCGAGACACTTTTATTACAATCAGGATATTTCTCTTTGTAATATGGTATCAATCTCATATTTTTATCTGCAATTTTCTTAATTGCTGTACGAACTTTTTTATTTTGGTGGTCTTCCTTTTGCCATAAATTTTCATCTTTTACGTATAATACTTCTCTCTTTTTATCAGTACAATGAATTGGCCGTTGTGTAATATCCATTGCTTTTAAGTTTTTAATAATAATGTTAGAAATACCATCAACATACCCGAGCTCACCTACTCTCTCTAAATCCGTTAATTGTAATTTAATAGATTCTATAAAATCCATAATATTCATCGCATCCTTGCAAGTTTCATTCAAAAAGAATTGTAAATTAAATGTTTTATTATGTGAATTTGTATTTGTAATATTATGAGTTCCGTTTTTGATTACTTCCATCATCATAGTTTGAAGTTCATCATTTTTTTTCATTAGCATAACAATTAATTCTTTATCCGTTGGCTCATCAGATATTTTAATTTGCTCTTCATCATTGCAATTACATTTTTGTTTATGTTTCCATAAACCAGCATTAGTTGAATATTGTTTATCACAATTTATACATATAAACGATTCGCTGCTACTTTTGCTACTTTTGCTACTAAAAATATTTCCATTTTGTGATTCTAAATGTTTAGATGTCAATTTATGTTTGTCATAATTAAATTTTCGTAACGTTTTATAGTCACAATTTTTACAAAAGTACAAAAATGCACTTTTTTTTGCTACTTTTGCTATTTCCATTATTTCCTATATATTTCCAACAAAATAATTTTAAATACTTTTTAAATTGAAAAATAAAAATTTTACAGTGACAAACTTGAAATTATTTTTTTGGTAACCAGATGCTAAAATTCATTTATGGTAACAGAAGGAATCAAAAAAGGGAAAAGTATTTTCATTTTTCGAAAATGGACATTTATAAATGTCCAAAAATGAAAACCCCGTAGACTTTTGGGAAAAAAATAAAATATGTCGGTTTTTTTTCTTTAAGTTCCAAAATAATATATAATATAAAAATATCTTTTATGAAGAAAAGGAAGGTATTTTATTTATGTAAAAAGAAGCGTAAAACAATATAAATGGAATAAAAGAACCGAAAAAACACCACAACTCTCCTGCATTATAATAAAAATACTTATAACTTATAAATAATAAAAAATATAAAATGATAAATAAGAATAAAGCGTATTTAAAATTAAATAAATAAAAAATATTAATAGCAAGTAAAATTAAATAATTTACTGGGCTTGCGTATTTAATCCAAGGCCATTTTAAATGATTATTTTCTGTAGATGTTACTAATTTTTCGTTTAATAAAAACTGAATGTATACTTTTAAAAAGTATATAAAGTATAATAAATTTAATATAGCTACTATCAAATCAACCCCTTCAAAAACATTTGGTTTATAGTAAATATATTTTATTATATATAATATAGTTGGTTGACATACGTTTAATATGGCTCCTAGAATAGTGGTAATTTTATTTATACCATAAATGTTTTTCAAATCAATCCAAAATAAAAAATCCATAAATTGAATAAATGAAATAAATATTAAAAATATACCGGATACTTTATTTTCTAATTTGTATTGTGGGTTTCCATATTTTATTAATAGAATAGAAAATAATGTACCTATAGCAAAGGTTAACAAAGATACTTTATAATTGAAACACATATATTATAATATTATTTTTAATTATTAGTTGTATAATAAATATGGCAACAAATATAAAGATGAAATTAATACAATTATATTAGTATTTGTGTTTTTATTTACAAGATAGGAAGCAATTAAACAAGCCATTATCATCATCCCACTATCAGCTAAAATTGCTTTATAAGATACATCATTTGCATAATCCTTGAACGTATCAAGCATTTTATTTACTCCTCTTGGAATATTGGTAAAAAAAATATAAAATAATATATCATGAATAATTTGTACTATTGTGGCTATTATAATAAAATTTAATAGTGAAAAAGTATTAAATACGTAATAATAAATTGCTCTTGTAATAATTAATCCAATTAATATTATTAATACATCCGCAATAACAGCAGATAAATTGTATTGTGAATACCATTTCTTTAAAACTTGTGATTTAATCACCCTTGTATTTAATAATAAAATTACAAATAAATCTGTAATTAAAACAGCGTTAAATAATGGTAAATAATCATTAATATTATTAAAATTTGCTATATTTTTAATCATATTATATATTATAAAATATAATAATATTATACAAATCCTAAAAAGTTACGACCAATCTTACTTGTTGCGAACATTCCACAACCTGATACGATTTGAAGATACAAAACATTATTTTTTTTAGTATAACACAATAAATATCCCGATAAACTAATAAAAAGGACGAAAAAAAACCAAAAAATCATTGTAAATGTATCCATTATATATAACTATAAAATTAAATATTACACAGTTTAGAAAATCTACGTTTGAAATGTAAAAACGAGATGAATTTATAAATTATTATTATATTTAAAGATAATTTTAAATATAATAGTATGTTACATAATTTACCATTTGATGTGTTAAATTTAATTTTAGAATATGATGGTAGAATAAAATATATTCATAAACAGCGTATATATGTAAATATCATAAGTAAAAATGACTACAGATATGATATTATTAATTCAATAATAAAAAACAAAGTTAATTTAATTACAACTTTAAGTATTGGAAATACTGGATTAAATTTTTATATTGATATTTATTATAAAAATGATATAATCACAAAAGGTTTAATTTTTTCCAAGAAAATGCTTTACTTAAATAAAATAAATAAATAATGTATATGCCATTTATTACTTTTATTTATAAAGTTGGAAAAAACTATAAGACATATTATGGTAAATATTGTGCTAATTATATTTCAGATGACCACGAAGGGTTAGATAACGAAGTGAAATATATATTAATAAAAGGATTAAACGAGTATAGAAAAAAAAATAATATTCAAAAATTAAAGGCAAAAATTATTATAGGTATATTATCTTTTTCATCAAACAACATTATTCCGACTTATTCAACTGATAATGAAATAAAATGTTTTGATTTTTATTGTGATTATGATAATAAAATATACATTAATGGTAAATTAATATAAAAATGGGCGTTTGAAATAAGAAAATGCTTTAAAATTATGTGGCATATAAAAGTCCTGCATTACCACCTACAAATATAACCATATTCACTCTCTCTTCCATCAAATATAGATTAAAATTATAATCATAAATACGCCACGTAGGTTTATTTATACCGACTAATTCTCCTGTATTCGGGTCGCAAATGGTTAATACTTGTGCATATGGGTCAAAAGGAGGACTAATGGTTGTAAATTCAAATTGGACATTAGTAAACCGACTCATATTCATAGCTCCAGATGGTTGTGTTTTAAAAGGAGATGTATCTAAACAAAAATTATAACAATATAAGCCTTGTGGAGCATTGCCTGCAGTTCTTACATATTTTTCCACAAAATTAAATACTCCTGCAGGTAAAATATTCTCTCTATACTGTCCATCTAAAAGTATTCCTAATGCAATAAGAATATACTGAATATTTTGTGGATTATATACCCCGCTCACATATAGTCCACTTAATGTTCCATTGGGATTAACACCAGGTCCAAGAGTTAAAGGTATGGGAGGAATAATAGGAGTATAAGGATTTGGATAATCACCATCTGTAGTTGCAGGAGTTACATCTTGAGGCATATAACTATAAGGCCAATTAGTATAATTTGACCACTGATTTCGTAAATTAACATCACTTCGCTGAAAATAGAACATCCAACTAATAACCATACCAAGAGAATCTAAATCCACTTTATTTTGTCCTGTAACATTATAAAATGGTTTCTCATATATTTGTTTAAAAATATATTTTTGTTCGTTCTTTGCAAAGAGTGTTGATTCATCATTAGAGAGAAAACAATAAGTACAATTTAAGTTAATATCCGCATTCCACTGAGTTCTTGTATCTGTATAAGATGTAAAACCTAGTGTTTCATCCGGTGGCGTTTGTAAGAATCTATAAAATTGCATATAATATTGATTAAAATTTGGCGCAACAACTGGAAAATTATTAACATAATCCTGAACATCACGAATCGTAAACCATTGATTGACTGGTCTAAATGTTACACTGATTTGAAGTTCATTGTATTGAAGTGATACTAAAGGAAATGCTTGTACAGTATTTAAGTTAAACCAAGCACCCAAAGGTATATATAATACTTGTCCTTGAATTGATGGTTGAGCTCCGGCAGGACTTGTTGTATAAAAAGCATTTGGATATGCATTTACACGTGCGCCAAAATTAGCAGGATCGTTTAATTCAGCTGTATTTCCAATCATTTCATTAAACAACGCTAGTTTTTGTCCGCTAAAATCGCGTTGAGCAGATGCTAATATGTATCTACCAGAATATTCTTGTAATTTTTGATTACCACAAGTAATAGTTATACGGTCAATAATTTGTGCACCAAGATTTTCTATCCATTGAAACTCATATGGCGCCCAATCAGTATAACCAGTCGTACCATCAGAATTCGTATATGTTTGAGGTGGAAAAATTGGTGACCATATATTAGGTAATGAAACTGAGACATAACAATCCATTAAAAGATCCGCATAACGTTTAATGGTAAAATTGAATGTAGATTCTGTTGTTAAACTCAAGGAAGGTGTACCAGTATAATCTATACGAAAATTCTGTTTACCAAAATTAGTATAATTTTTATATGTGGCTTTCCAGAATGTTTTTTGAGGATTACCATTTAATATAACATTTTGCTGTCCAGTGGCAACTAATTGCATTAATCCGCCCGCCATATCTAGTATATAATAGACCAATTTTTTAATTATTTATTTCATCATAATATAAATTTTTTATCCTTTTTTCTTAAATTAAAAATACTATAATATATTAAGTATGTCAAGTCAACCAAATGATTATTTAAGCGCTATTAATAAAATGGATGAGAGGTTCAAAAGTTATATTATTATGGGTTTTATTTTTTTAATTTTATTAATGATAATTGGTTATATGATTTATTTAAATAGATTACAAAGTGCTGAATGTGGCTATATGAATACATTATATCCAACGGTCGATGGCAATCTTAAACCGATTTCAAGTGGTGACCCTGATTGTAGGGAGAATTTGAATGATTATTACATTAAAACAGCCTATAATGCGTGCAGTGGTGGGTCTTATAAAAACGATTTTGTAGATATATGCAATTTAAAAGCGGTTATTAAACAGGGAGTAAGGTGTTTAGATTTTGAAATTTATTCTATTAGTAATAAACCAGTGGTTGCTACTAGTACAATAGATGATTATTACGTTAAAGAAACATTTAACTATGTGAATTTTTCAGATGTGATGAGTACTATTCAGAATTATGCATTTTCTGGTGGAACGTGTCCTAATCCAACAGACCCAATTATAATTCATTTAAGAATTAAAAGTAATAACCAACAAATCTACACTAATATGGCAACACTATTTAAATCTTATGATTCTGTAATGCTTGGTAAGGAATATAGTTATGAATATTCCGGTAAAAATTTAGGGAGACTACCTCTATTATCATTTCAAAACAAAATAATTTTAATAGTTGATCGTATTAATAATGCATATTTAGAAAATAAAGAATTTTTAGAATATGTAAATTTAACAAGTAATTCGATTTTTTGCAGAGCATATGATTATTATGATGTTAAAAATAATCCTGATATAAATGAATTAACAGAATACAATAAAACGGCAATGACAATTGTGTTACCTGACAATGGTGTTAACCCAACAAACCCTAGTAGTCTTTTATGTAGGTCAGCTGGATGTCAGATGATTGCTATGCGTTACCAATATGTTGATAATTTTTTGATGGAAAATACATTATTTTTTGATAGAACTAGCTATGCATTTGCATTAAAACCATATGAACTTAGATATCACCCCGTTACAATTCCTAACCCAACACCACAAAACCCAGCTTATTCATATGCTACTCGTAATGTAACAAAGGATTATTATAGTTTTAATTTTTAGATATATATTATTTGATTTTTATATAATAATTTTATTATATTATTATATGAAGCAAGAAAACAATTGTAAAGATTTAAATTTTTCAGACTGTGAATTATCTATTTTGCGTATGGCTGTTGATAAAGCTGAAAAAAAAATTGCAAAACGTGTGGTTAATTCAGATGATATAAAAAAAATAATAAAAATTGTAGAAGATTTTATTCAGCGTAAAAATTTAATATGTTATGGTGGTACAGCAATTAACAACATTTTGCCTGAACAAGATAAATTTTATAACAAAGAGGTGGAAATTCCAGATTATGATTTTTTTACTCCAAATGCACTGCAGGATGCAATAGAATTAGCTAATATATATTATAAATTAGGTTTTACAGATGTTGAAGCAAAATCTGGCCAACATCACGGAACATATAAAGTTTTTGTTAATTATATCCCAGTTGCAGATATTACACACTTACCAAAAGACATATATAATTCTTTAAAGAAAGATTCAATTCGTATTGCGGGAATTTTATATGCACCTCCTAATTTTTTAAGAATGTCAATGTACTTAGAATTATCAAGACCTGCAGGTGATACTAGTAGATGGGAAAAGGTGTTAAAACGTTTATCACTATTAAACAAAAATTATCCATTAAATGGTACAAATTGTGATAAATTAGATTTTCAAAGAAAAATGGACAATAATGCAAAAGAAGATAAAATATATGAAAATGTAAAGGATACATTAATACATCAAGGAGTTGTATTTTTTGGAGGATTCGCAAATACATTATATTCCCAATATATGCCTTCCCATCTTAAGAAAAAAATACAAAAGTTTGCGGACTTCGATGTTTTATCTAATGATCCTGAATCAACCTCACATATCATTAAGGAACGATTAAAAGATATATCTGTTAAGGATGTCAAAATTATTAAAAGACAACCAGTTGGAGAAATTATACCTCTTCATTATGAAATTAAGGTAGACAATGATACAATTGCATTTATATATAAACCAATCGCTTGTCATAGTTATAATACAATTGATATTGGTGGACAGAAAGTAAAGGTAGCTACAATAGATACAATGTTGAGTTTTTATTTAGCATTTTTGTATGCTGATAGACCATATTACAATGAATTTTTGGATAGAATTTTATGTATGTCAAAATTCTTATTTGAAGTTCAACAAAAAAACAGGTTGGCACAAAAAGGTTTATTGAGAAGATTTAGTGTTACGTGTTATGGCCATCAAGAATCAGTTGAAGAGATGCGTGCATCAAAAGCAGAGAAATTTAAAGAATTAAAAAAAAATAGAAATGACGAGGAGTTTCGTGAATGGTTTTTAAATTATAAACCAGATGATTTAAAGAATAAAAAAATATTGGATAAGGAAACCTCTGATACAGTTGAAAAAACTAAAAGGTCTAAATCATCTAATACACAATCTAAAACACTTAAACCATCTAAAGCATCTAAAACTGTTAAGGCTATTAAAAGAGATAAAACTCTTAAACAATCTAATACACTTTTAAATATTTATAATCAAAAAAATCCCAAAACAGTTAAATATCTAAATTTGTATCGTAAAAAAACCCGTAAAAATGAAATCTATTAATTCGTTATTTCAAATACAATATGTTTCTAATATTATAATAAAAATATCTTGGCTTATCTTTGTTAATATTTTTATTATAATACCATTACGCCATTCATTTGAAATATTATTATTAATTGTAATAAATAACTTTACAAGAATTATAAATAATTTTTCGAATAATAATTTAAAATAGTTAAAGGAAATATTATAATAGGACCAATTATTAACATAACTACACATTTGTGTATTTGTTTGTTTTATAAAGAAACAATGAATATCTAATAATCCAGATAATATTCGATGATAATTCGTACTTTCGTTTTTAACATTTAATAAATTTGCTATTTTATCATAACCATATAGGTCTAGATATAATATTTTTTTATTACAATCTATAGGAAACACAAACGGATTTAAGCCATCTATCGCTTTATTTTCATATAATAAATTGCCATCAATAAGGTATGGAATATAACAAGACCGAATAATAGTATTTATTATATCGTCTACATTTTTATATACAGACTTAACAACTTTTTTGTTTTTTTTAATATTATTATAACAAATAAAAAGCTTATGATTAATCTTACTACATATATCATTAGGAATAACAGTCAATAAATATGTTTTTAATTCTTTAATAATTTGTAAGTTATACGTTTTTTTAAATTCACTATGTACAATTTTATAGAAATTTGGCATAATATCTAGTCCATCAATAAAATAAGTAAATGCTGCAATAGACCCGATACTACAACCTGAAATTCTATCAACTTTAATATAATTGTTTTTTTCCATTTCTTTTAAAAAATATAATGCTCCTAAAAGATAGCTTCCGTTAAATATACCCCCATCTAAAACTAAGTCAATAATTAAAGGCGTTTCGGCATTTTTAATATTATTTGGTAAATTTTCAATTAATTTATTAGCATATTCTTTAACCATTTTAGTATTTAATAGTATTTAATACTATTTACTATTTATTTTTGTAACGTAAAAATAAAAATAATTAAATTATTTTCTTATTTTGCAATAACCGATTTAGAAAGTCTTTTTCGTTTTTGTATGATATATAAATGTTTATTAATTCGGCAGGTGAATAAAAGAACGGTTTTATTTTTTTTAGTTTTTGTTTGTCTATTGTAGTACCAAATAAGTGTAAATGTATATCTGAAATAGTATTATGACTTGCATTATTAAGTTCGTGGGTAATATCAATTCTACCTGGTCGAATCAAAGCCGGGTCTAATTTATCATAATGATTGGAAGAAATAATTAGTATTCTACCTGGTGTCTCACGAATTCCATCCCATAGATTTAGTATATCATCAAGCGTAATAGGATTATCTTCAGGAGCTAGTAAAATATTTTTTGGTCCATCTTCTTTTAATTCACACATATTCTGTAAAACTTTATTAATATTATTAATATTAATATTATTATTATTATTATTATTATCTATACTAGTGTTTTGGTTATTTTTACGTAATTTTGTATTGTATGTTTTTAAGTTTCTATTTAATACAATATCACCTATACAATCGATATCTTCAAATAGTACTATTTTATTTTGGAATGAAATCGAATTAGATTCATTTTTATCATTGTAGGTACATTCAAAATAGAAATCATCTAATTGCCTCTTTGTTTTAAATAATTTGAGTGATATAATAATTAAATGGCGTTTTATATAATTTGCCAATGCTTTAACAAATGAAGTTTTACCTGTACCAGGCGGGCCGTATAATCCAATACCTAATGTATATGGTATTCCCTTATCGTAATACCATTTGCGATTATTTACAAAAAAATCGATTTTTTCAATTAAAGATTGTTTCCCTTCAAAAAATAGATTTTGAAACGTTCGTGCACTTTCAAAATTGTATTCGGACCAACATTGTAATCTCTCTATTTTATCATCATATTTAACCGTTGTTAATTGATAAATAAATAGTTTATTATTTCTACTATTTTTTAAATTTGTTAAGTATATATCTGTTATATTATCAATGTATTTAATGATATAATCTAGTGGATATATATAGCTATAAATATATATTATTATTTTATCTGTTTTTGTATTATTTGTATCTTTATCATTTCTAGTATCTTCTTCAATTATATTACTAGTAATAAAAATATTTTTATCTATTGAAAATGTTTTGTTTTGACATACCATAAAAATAGCTTCTTCTTGTTTTTTATTTATTTCAGGATTTAGTGTACTATATGATTCTTTTATTTGATATATAGTATTTGTTTGATGTATATTTTTAATAATATAACTCCATAATGCTTTAAAACGCTTACTATATGTAAATGATACATAATGCGTATTAGTATATCTACAATTAGTAGAACTTTTAGTTCCTTCAAGTATCATACAATTTTTTGTATAAAATATGTCATAAATAAAAAGAATATTAAATAATGTGTAACTTTTATTATAATTATAATTATCATATAAATAATTAATTAAAAGTCCAAAAAAACTCATAAAAAATGTTGATAATAAAGCATCTAACACTGTATTACCAGTTTTAATATAATTAAACAATGTCATTTTAGTAACATTATTATAATTATTATATAAATTATCAATAAATTTAAACATCATTATTATAATTAATAAATATCTTATCGTTTATTTAAGTTTATTAATTATATATTTTAGAAAACTGCAAATTGTTGTGTTATTTTGTTTAGAATATAAAATAATAACCCGAATAAAATACTTGTAAATAACAAACCATTTATATTAAAATTGCCATCTTTCGAGAAGAGTACGGGGAAATAGCTATATAAGTGTTTTTTAACAAATGGTAGTTGGAATAAAAAATATAAAACAACTAATAACAATGGTGTTTGAATTTCATTATACATTTCATCAATGGAATGTTGTCTTGACATATTTGTATCATAATTATGAACAATATCAGAAGTTTGATCATAATTTTTAATATAATCAATGTTATTTACAGGTGCAGGAACGTAATTAGGTTGTATTTGTGGGTCAGTGCTAATATTTGTTGTATTCATAGGAATATCTCTAGAAGATAGTTGAGTAATACCTGTAATACTTGCTTGTTGAAGTCCATTAACAATTTGACTAATAGTTGATTGGTCTAAAGATAAACTATTAGCAGACGGTATTTGATTAGATGATATTGATTGCTGTACTATGTTATTTTCAGTTGCAGTTAAAGATATATTATTACTTATATTTCCACCACCTATTGGATCAGTGGGTAAATCTAAAATACTAGTTGATTCACTCATAATTATTACAAAGAATGATTGATTATAAGAATTACGCAAATTAGTATAATTATATATTCAAATTCTATTCAAATTCTATTCAAATTCTATTCAAAATCCAATATTTTAGAGTTATTAGTACATTTAGTAGCAACTGAATTATATTTAACACATTTTCCATTATTTTTATAAACCTTATCTTTAAAATGATCTAAAGGTGGCGCATGAAAAATTAAGCAATTTTGGTCTTTACATATTGTTCTAAATAAAGAAGCTAATCCAAAGCCTAATAATATAGACATTAAATATTTACCTGTTTCAGTATGTACAAATTTTCCTAGATTTAATCCCATTTATATAATTTGTATATTTTATATAAATTATATAATTTAATTATTACCTATGCCTGTATTGGTATAGTTGATATTTGTGATGCATCTTTTGGGCATTCTACAATCTCTTCTTCAAAATAAAAACAGTTATCAGCTTTATCTTTAAATAAAACCTTATCAATATTTTCAGGACTAGGATATATGTATATAGTTTTCATTTCGGGCCCTAATATATAAATAAAAAATAATCCAATTGCAAAACTAATTAAAAACACAGGTAGCGAAATATAATTGAATAACATATATATTTATGCTATAAATTATTTCAAAAGTATCCATTTTCAAATCCTAAGTCTTTTGCTAAAAGTTTATTTAACGTGTCTATAAACATTGAGTAATTTTTTACGCCATTCTTTTCTGAATATAGTGTTAATAATGTATTTTGATATGTTTTGTCCAGATTATTAAACAAAGTATTATATGCTTCGTTACCTTGACCAAAATTATAGTCATTGTTTTCTGATAGTTCAGGAGGTACAATTAAATTTTTAGGTGCAACAAATCTGCAATTTTTATTTTCAGATTTTGCAATAATACAACTATACATAAATTCATTCATCCATTCACTATTATTAGTAAGCGCCTTTTTAAATTTTTCAGGTAATTTATCCCATAGTTCTTGGTATTTTGAATTATTCCAAGTTACGATATTTCCATTATAAACTCCTTCAATCTTAGATAATGGTATTGAGTCATTTTCATTTGTTTGGTTTGTTTGGTTTGTTTGGATATTTGGTTCTATTATTGTAGGTAGAGATGTGGTATCAGAATCAACTATAATTAATGCAGCTTTTTTATCCTTCTTGATTTTTAATCCAACGTCATAACTAACAATGGAATTATTAAATGATGTATATTCTAAATTTTCAATCTTGTACTTTTTTTGTATTAGATTATAAGTATTCAAATCTTCATCATAATAAACAAAATTTTGTTTATATTTTAAATTTGATATTTTATTTAATAAAGGCAATAAATTAGTAATATAAATATGTACAGCATCACGTACATATTGTGTAGATTCTAACTCATTAAAACTGATTATACATTGTTTAATTTCTGTAATAATTTCATATGTTCTCTCTATATCCTCATTTAACAATTGTTTTTTTTGTAGATTATCTGTTATATCTAAATAAATTTTGAGATATTGTTCTAATAAAGAAGTAAAATGAGAAACATAATCTTTAATTGAATCATAATTTTGTAGAGCTGTCTCAGTTGTAATATAACCAAATAAAAGTTTGTTTTTACTGTCAATAATTTCATTTTTGTTATCCTTGATTTCTTTTTCAATATTTTCTAGAATATCAGGCAGCAATTCATAAGTACCAAGATGTATATTTATATTTAAATTACACGGGTCTGCAATAATACCACATCTAGCAGATAGTTGTCTATAATCATCTATAAAATCGTTATTTTCTCCTTTTTTTGTATTTTCAGAATAATATTTTGTTGAAAATATAGTACCCCCAGGTCTTTTACAGTTTATACATTTTGGTTTTAATTTTAAAAATTCAGAACGTTTTTCTTTTGCACTTAAAGATGGATTATTTAATATTTTTTTCTTATTTTTCATTATTTCTGTTTCATATTTATTTTTTAGTTTATAGTATTCATTATAAGCATTTTCTACAGATTCATTTGGTTCTTCCATTATATATTTATATCTTATAAAATTATTTGTATATTTTATTTAATGCATATTTTTGGAATGTATAATATCATATTCACTTTCCCAAGCGGGTAAACCAGTAATTAATTCTTGATGAGCAATGCGCTTAGCTTCTTGGAAATTTTTAATTTTTGACAATATATATTGTTGTTTTTCTTTATTTTTCTCTTCTAATTCAACCGGACTAAGTTTACCTTTATATTTATATAAAAGTATTAATCCTAAAACAAGTAGAAATGCAAATAATAAACCTATATTAAAAATTGTATTATGAAATTTATTTCTTATGATATGGCATTGTTTTAGAGTTTGATTTAAAAAATATTTAACACCTGGTTCTGTAAGTGCTGGTTTAGGCGAAGCCCAACCTTGGTTAGAAAAATCATCGAAAACCATTTATAATTATAGTTAAAAATATAAAATAATTTATACATATTATCTATATGACTAGTTCTTACTTAAATATTGTGACATTTCTATTAACTACATTATTTTACTATATGGCAATAAAACCAACCCTGACTTATGATATATTAACTAACCTAGAAAAATATAAGAGTTATACTAGTAATAGTCACGTGTATTTAGCTGTTTATTTTTTATTAGTTATTGTAACACAATTTATTATAAATGCTTCTATAATTACAACTAATTGCGGAGGAAATATTACTGAAAATATGGGAGCAGCTGGGTTGTTAACATTTATACCTTGGACATTTATTTTTGGAGTTATAATAGCAATACTTATTATTTATCCTGGTTTTAAAAGTGCATTTTCAGATGTTATTGGTTATTACTATGTTTCTAGTTCAGCAACTAAAGTTCTTACAGATTTATTAATTGATAAAGATGTACAAAAACAAATGGATAAAGATACTGAGTTGACTACAGAAAAGAAAGAAGCATTAGAAGGCGCCGCAGATGCAATTATAAAAATATGTGGTAATACATCTATACTAATTAATCAAATAGTACCGTCTAATTTTGTTGAATATTGGAATATACTTACTCCGTTAATGAAAGAAAAATATAGAATTGGGGATAATACAGATATAAGAAATAATTTATTTGAATTGGTTGTAACAAGAGATAATATTGGGGAAGCATTATGGTTTATGTATACTGGATTACTATTAACATCTATTGTTCAATTGAATATTACTACAAGAGGATGTGCAAGTAATCCAAAAACAATGGAACAAAATTACCAGAAATTTGTAGATAGCGAAACAGCTGCAAAACAAAAACAAGAACAAGCAACTAGTTCTACTTATACACTGACATAAAAAGTGAAAAGTTAGAAATTATATATATAATTATTTAAATACTTATATATAAAATTATATATATTGAATGTTTGAGAATTTGGAAAATAATATTTATGATGAATTTGTTCCAAACAAAAAAGAACTTGAAAAATTAGAAGAGAGAAAAAAGATAGAAGAGTCTGAAGACAAATTAATAGAAGAATTATTTAATCAGAATAATAATAATAATGATAATGATAATAATAATGATAATGATAATATTGCTACCAATAATAAAATATATGATTTAGTTAGCAAGGAAAATAAAAACAAACAAGTTGTACAAAGAAGAAAAACAATTATAGAAAATACAAATTATAATATCAAAAGGATAAATAGAGAGAGCGAAAAAGATAAATAATTTATTATTTATAATTATTATGAATTAAAATATTTTTGGGTAAGATATGTAATACATAATAAATAAATAACATAATATTCCTAAAACAATAGATAATAACCAAATAGGCAATATTGTCTTATTTTTATATCCTATACCAAATTCTCTAATACTTCCATCTTTATTATAAAAACATGCAGGTTTTATTATCTGAATGAAACCAAAAATTATAATGAATAATATGATAGCAAATAGTGTAATATTTTCTCTTATATACTTTCTATACATCTTATATATAATTATAAACAATTTTTTATAATTATATTTGTCTAAAATTATTTTGTATTTTATGATTAATTAAAATCCTCATAATCTTCATATTCTTCTTCTGGTGCACCAAAACCATCAGTATTACCATCATAATAATCATCATTCATATATTCCATATCATTGTCTTCTCTCTCTATCTCTTGTTCAACTTCATTTTGTTCAAAATAATCATCCATTAATTGTTCAATATTATCATCTGTAACATTATTATTCTTTTTCTTTATATTTTTTTCTGCTTTTACCATTTCATCTCTAAATTCTCTCTCTTCATCATAAAAGTCTTTGTCTAATGTTGTTAACCCTTTTTGTAATCCTTTACTATATTGATTCAATTTATTTATCTTAAGTATAGTATCTACATCTCTGTCTTCATCAGTTAATCTTTTTAATCTATCAGTAACCATATCTTTCTCTCTTTCCCTTAATTTAAAAACTCTGTCTTGAATTTCATCATATGATGTATCAACTGTTTCTTTTTGACTATTCATAATTTCTATAAAGGCTATTAATAATTGGCATACTCTTTGTTTTAAATCCTTTTTATTTCCTGTCAATAATTGTCTATTTGTAACATTTTGTGCAGACACTGTTAAATCTATTCTAGTTTCACTCTCTTCTAAATAATCAACCGTTACTAAATCAGACAATTCACTTTGATTTATTGTTTCATTAACAATCATATCACTATCATCCGATAATTCAATGTAATTTATTAATATTCGTAATAGATAATATTCAAATAAAAACCTGCTAGTCCTTTCATCAAAAACTGGTTTTAAGACTTTATCGCCATTTTTAATAGTTGAAAAACAAGGTGTATCTTTTGATAATTTTACTAAATTTTTGCTAGTGCTTTGTATAGTTTGTAGAGTTCTTAATATAGCAGGTACACCATATAAACTGGATAAACTTTGATAATATTCTTTAACTGATTTTTTCAATTTTTTACCGTGATTTTTTGAAAACCCCCAATAATTTGGTATAGACACATCATTATAGTTAACTTTATTTAATATTATATTTGGAAATATATTTACAAAATTATCAATGAATGATTTGTAGAAATTTATGATATTGTACATTTTATCATTTGATATTTTATCACTTTCATTATATATTGATGTATCTGCGACCCATACAGAAATCTTATTTATATATTGTATAGTTTTTTTAATAGAATTATTAGTTACATCTGTTCCTGCATTACTTTTAATAAAGTCAATAATTTCCTCTTTCATAGAAGTGATATTAGTTATCAAAAAATTATTCAACAATTTAATTTCTTTTGTAGTTTCTTCAGATGCAATATCAAATGTATCTAATGCATTACCTATTAATGTAAGTAATGAACGTTCTACTACTTCATCATTATCAATGTCAATATTTTCTAATAAGTCTTTCAGTTTTGTAATAGACGATATTTCATTACTATTAAAATGTGTATCAATAATATTATGTCTTGCAACCAATTGAATCAACCTTAAAAATTGTTCGTATGAATAATGTCGTCCGTCATCCTTTAATTTTTGTATAATTCTATCAATTGAATCATTTGGGTTGATTAATGTTATATCTGGTTTATCTGTACATAATGGAATAAGATCTTCCGGTATTGGCATCAAAGATTTGAATTTACAATAATATATAAAAGCTAAATAGATAGTTTTTTCATTAAATTCATTACTAATAGGCGGATATTTATTTTTTGTATTTATTCTACTGTAAAACAACCCACTTTTAGAATAATAAATAATATCATTTAATATGTTACCTAATTGATTTACCGTGATATTATATTCTTCTATATTATTGTCTTGTTTATAAAAATAACCTATAGTAGTAATATCATTTTTAGTTTCACAACAAGCATTTTCTAGATATGGTTCATTATTCAAGGTATGTAATAGTAAATTATGTTTTTTAACTACTTCACTTATATGCTCTTGAATTGCCAAAGAAAATTGTATAATTTTAGACTCGATTACCGATATTTTCTCTCTTTGATTTAGAGAACCAATACGTAATTCATTCGTCAATGCTTTCTTAAACTCAGTTGAAATATTAGCAAGATTTTTGATTTTAAATGGTACTAATGGAGGGAGAAATCCAAACCAGTTAGCAATGCTATGTTCTTCTGGAATATCTAATGCATCATTAGTAAGTAAATATTCAGTTTTTTCATCTATCCTTCTTCTCACGTCGGGTATATTTAATAGGACATCATCAATAGAACCCTTTATTTTATTTATTATAATGTCGGTTTTTTTCCCTTTTAATACATTCCACGGTTCACCAGATTCTCGAATATCATATGCCACACATCCAACATACTTTAAACTTGATAAATCTCCAGCACCTTCAAAAGGATAACCCGTAAATGATCGAATGCATCCTGGATGTGTTTTTCTTGTTTTAATAGATGGTATGGATGTTTGAATTGCAATTAAAAACATTCCTAGTGTATAATACAATACAGCCGTATTATAGAAATCTTTATAAGAAGCAATTTTTTTACCCTTTTGTGCCATTTCTTTCACTTTATCTTTATAATCGACTTCTGATTCCAAAGTATCCCTCAAAGATGATAATACACAATTAATAATTAATTCTTTTTGTGTTTCCATATTTATACCCATAGCTATTGACATTGTATTAATAATATTATTTATCATTCGAATCTCAGGTGTGTTGTATTTTACAGATTCTGTAGCTGCAGAAGTAATTTTATTACCTGCATCATCTTCTAAAACTCCTCGTGTTGTTAATTTGAACCCTCCTTCATAACCTTCTTCAATATCAAAATCAATTCTACAAATAGGCCATCCACTATTTTTATCTGTCCAATAATCACCGTCATCACTTAATTTACCGATTTTAGAAATAACTATATCTAAATAGTTCTGATAACCAGCTGGATTTAAAAAATATGCATTTGCCAAATCGAACTTGAATGTAGGTAATATAGGAACCCCTGTTTTCAAACAGTACAACCAATAATTATATTCGCTAGTATTTGTTTCAATATATGGTCTTGTATAAGTATTTACAAATCGAATTATATCATTTTGTTTTTTGACAAAATCATTTTGTCCTAAAATTATATTCATTAATCGAGAATATGGTGATAATTCTTTCACGTGATTATCATTCTCCGTACTGATACCTAATTTATATTTTTGATTATTAAATTTTAATAGATTTGTCGTTTCTAATTTTGTTAGTATACCTATATTATCTATTAAATAATCATATTTTGCTTTAACTTGTTTTGAAAATTCTTCTTTGGAGATTTTATATCGTGTATCAAACTCATTTATTACACTTTTCAATAAATTAGATTGGATTGTTAATTCATCACCTTTAATGCTTTCACATTTACTATCTATATTATCTTCTACACTGATACATTTTTCTTGTAAATCGCACAGTATAAGTGATTCGTCTGTATTAACTTTATTAGACATATCTTTATCGAGAACCCACTTTTCTTCTCTACGAACATAATAATCGACTTCATCATTTATATTTTCATTATAACCTTTGTATAAGAGAGCATATTGTCCATTAATTACTTTTTTATGACCATCAAGTAGAGTATTTGCGAAATAATCTGCATCAACCTCAGAATATTTTTTTTTATTCACTAAATCGGTAACAATAAAGTTTTTCAAATCTTCAGGAGACATACGTATGAGTTCTTTTTCATATTCTGAATCCAATACTCCATAATTTGTTTTATCATATTTTTTATCAAAGTATATCGTTTTATTATTATCATCATTTAATGCATCCATTGATGTATACATTTTAGAAATAATCATTGTTTTACATTTGTCTTCTGAATCCTCTTTGGTAATATTTTTATCTATTTCCGTTTTTTCGCTATTAATAAGAGATGATATATCATTTGGGAACATCAAAGGTATATTTTGTAAAGATAGTGCAGTAGTATATAATTTACTGCAATCTTTTATTAATAATTTACGTAATATTTCAGAATCAGTAAAAAGGTTTTCTGAAATCAGGGTTTTAGTATCAACATCATATCCATTATAAAATACATCATAATTTATATTATTATTTGTTGTTAAAATATTAATTAGTGAAAACGCAGATGAAGCAATTATTGATTTATTTCGAAACCTACTTAGTGTCATAAATAAACGTGATTTTTCAATGAAGGTTTTATTATATTGTGATATTTTTTCATTAATAAATGTAATGATATCCACATATTGCATATAGGTTAAATCATCGGGATAAACTAAGAATGGCTCTAGGTAACTGACTACTTCAACGATAGATAGTTTTCCTACTATATATTTTTTCATCAAATTAAATAATATTTTGGTTTTTGGAATGAATGTTTCGACAAATTTTTTATAAATTTCTTCCTTAGTAATTCCATTTATTTCATCATCACTTAAATTAAGTACATAATTTTTAATACTATTTACGAAATTATTTTCATTAAAATCAATTTGGTCATTTAAATTATCAATGAAAATATCATTTTTTGTGGTTTTTTTCCTTAAAAATTCCCAATAATTCAAAAAAGATAAATTCAAATTCGCCTTATCTAATATATTTGAACCTGGAAGATTGATTTTTGAAAAACGAATTACTGGTTCGGGTAAGGTAACAAAGGATTTAATAGACATAATATCAGGATTCGTCATTTTAACTCTTGTTGTAATCAAACGGCTACTGGTAGAATCAACTGTATCTAATTTGGTTAAACCCAAGTTATACTTTTGAATAACGAATCGTCTTAACCTTATGTTGTTATTAGTGAAAATAGATGAATACATATCTTCCAAATTATCAATAATTACGGAGATATCATTTTCTACCATTTTTTCAATAATGACACTACTACTTGATTCATCACTTATTAAATCAAATGGTGTAAAAAATGGATTTAAATCAGAATATAAACTAGCATATCTATTATTGTTATTGGATAAAGTATCAGACTTGTAATTATCCATTAATTCATTTATTTTTTCCAAATCCTTACTAAATTCGATATCTATTATATCTGAATTTTCTTCATCAACATTGGTAACATCATAAATCTTTTTAATATTTTTAATAACAGGTAAAATCCAAAATAGGTTTTGTTTAAATTTCAAAAAATATTCGAGTAAGGGCTTGTAGTTCGCTTCTTTAATTAATATATTTTCAACATTTCCATATTTGTCAAATTGAGAGAATTTAGTTCTAAGTTGTTTAAATCTTTCAATCATAATATGTATATTATTAAGTACACGTGGTGTTCTTTGATTATTTGGAATAGTCGATAAAAGGTCGTCTAATAAATCAGTAACTTGAGTTTCAACACTATATCTTTGTGACTTACTAGACACATCCACATATTGAACAATAGGTCCTAATTCTTCATTACCAAACTTAATTTGGTCTGCTTTAAGGATAAACTCACGTAATTGATCTTTAATATTTTTAGTTGGTATTTTTATTTCAATATTTTCTGTACCTAACAATTTTTGTTCTCTCTTTAACTCTGGAATATCTTCTACATCTAAATCTAAATCTTTTTCTTCTTCAAATGGTTCATTATCTTCCTCGAGTATTGGTTTTTGAGGTTTATCTCTTATTTCTATCATTTCAATGGGTAAATCTTCAGGTATACCTTTATAATCAAAATTTAAATATATTATGTCACCGTCAATTGTTTTAACCTCAATCATATCTTCTTCTAAATTAGTGATTTCACCTGTAATGATAATTGGAAAATCACCACCAAAATATATATTTATCCATTTATCTGGCATTAATTGATGTTGTTTAGCATAACTAGGTGTATCACTTCTGCTTAATAATGCAATACGTTTAATATTACCATCACCCATAATCCCATCTTCTGATATTTTAAGTTTTATTTTTTCGAGACTATCTGTATTTATAAGATAAGTTTTTGATTTATCGATATAATCAATTAAAAATATCTGTTCATTTATTATTTCATTTGATGGATTTGTTATTTGAATTATATCACCCAACTGTAACTCAATTTCAGTATCATCTTTTCCAAGATTTTTTGCAGGATTATTTTCACTTTCTGATTTTAATGACATTTGTTTCTATATTTATGATAGAAATTTTTATGCTTAAGTAAAAATCAATAATAAAATATAGTTTAAAGACAATATTATTATAATAATAAATTGAAGAATGAATAATAATATTTTATGTGCTAATTTATCATTAATACCAGAATTTAATAGTATAGTTAATAAAGGAGAAAATAGCTTGAATATACTAAAATTAAATAAACTGAAATGTGCGTCAACTAATTTACACGATGGATCATCCTATACTGTTGTTAGATATGATAAAGAATTTTTAAATGTTGACCTTATTGAAACATACGGGTTATGTAGGTCTATAATATTAAATAGTGATAACGATGTTGTTTCATTTGCACCACCTAAATCAATACCGTCAGACCGTTTTATCTTGAAATATTCTGAAAATAAGGATAATATTATTGCACAAGAATTTGTTGAAGGTACGATGATTAATGTTTTTTGGAATAATAAAATTGGATTAACTGGTGGATGGGAGATTGCTACACGAAATACAGTAGGTGCAAATTCTAGTTTTTATAAGTCGTCAAAGACTAAAACCTTTCGTGAAATGTTTTTAGAAGCGGCCAAAAAAAATAATTTGGTTTTAGAAAGACTAAATCCCAAATATTGTTATAGTTTTGTCTTGCAACATCCAGATAACCGAATTGTAGTACCATTTCACGAATCACAATTATATTTAGTCGCAATGTATCATATTGATAATAGTGATAAAAATAACATAATTATAAATTCAATCGATAATATTACTATTAGAAACTTAGATTGGCAAAATTCAACTATTAAATTTCCCGATATTTATTCATTTGAAAATTATTCTGAACTAATTGAAAAGTATGCTTCTATGAATACATCATATAACATATTAGGTGTAGTACTATATAATTATGTTACTGGTGAAAGATGTAAAATTCGCAATCCAGTCTATGAACAGGTTAGAAATTTACGTGGTAATCAGCCAAAACTACAATATCAATATTTATCTTTAAGAAAAGAAGGAAAAGTGAAAGATTTTTTAAAGTTTTATCCTGAAAATAAAAAAGAATTTTCTTCATTTAGAGACCAAGTTCATTTATTCACAAATACGTTGGTTTCAAATTATATTTCTTGTTATATCAAAAAAGAGAAACCATTAATAGAATTTTCTGAACAATATAGAACTCATATGTTTCATTTACATCAAAAATATATTAATGAGCTAAGAGAGAAAAAAATGTTTATAACAAGTACAATAGTGTGTAACTATGTTAATAATTTACATCCTTCTATTTTAATGTTTACTCTTAATTTTCAAATGAGAAAAAGAAATATAGATTTTATTACTGCAAATGAATCAAATTAAATGAAATCATATTTAAGTTTTTATATTTTTTATAATATTTTCCATTAAATTTTTATCATTTAATGAAAACCATTTGTTATTTCTTACTAAAAGTTGTAAATATGGCGTATTTATAGGTGTGTATTTTTCATCCATCATAATATAAATAATATTTTTTGTAGTGAAAATAATATTATTCATTTCTATCATTTGAAATGGAGATTTCAATGTGTCTTCTGAAATAAATATTATTAAACATCGTGATCGAGAGACTATTGATTCTACATTTGTCAATTTTTCGGATAAAGGTAAATGGCTTGAATGTTCACAAGCTAATTCACTATGTATTGTAATAATTCCATCTTCTTCCAATTCACTACAAATATGTTTAATGTCTTCATTTGTTTTTAACCTTAAATCATAAGATATATAAATATAATTGGTAATGCTTCCAGAAGCGCCCATTTTTGATAAATTAATTAGTAATATCTGTTATTATTTATTATATTTATTTACTTATATTCAAATAAAACGAATCAATTTTTTTATTATTTATTATTAAAATAAAAAATTGAATACTTTATTAAATATTTTAATAATGATAAAATATAGTAATAATTAAAATGAATTTAATTGATAATTTATCAGAATATAGATTTATTCTTGAAAATAGATTCAAATCTTGTGTTGCACGTTATAAAGGAATAGAAGAATATATGGAAATACCAGATATGGATATGTGGTTAAAATTAAAAGAGGAAATATTACATAATACAATTATAAAAAATAGAAATGATTATGTATATATAGAATATGATTCTGAATATGATTATGAATATGAATCTGACTATGATAATTATAGTATGGATTCTATAGATAGGAAAGAAGCTTGTATAAATTCAAATGTGGACAAATTTTTATGTAGTAGACGTTTTGATAGATATGATTATGATGATTAGATAAAAAATATAAAAATTTGTGTTGTATTATTATTTATAAATCGTTTTGTAATTTATTGTTCTTTTATTCTTTTGTTCTTTTATTTTTTATAAAACTGTAAAACATCTTTTTTAATTTTCCCAAAAATTAATTTAGAATCATTTATGCATTCTTTTAAATGACCTTTGATAGTAGTTTTTTCAACAGGGTCAGTATATGCAACTCTAATAATGCTATAATCATCGTGCGGATGCATTTTTTTGAAACCACAAAATGTCATCATTTTAGTCTCATAATATTTTGTATATAAGAAATACTCCAATACTTTTCCAATGGTATAATCTTCATTTTCCAGAATAATATCAAAACAATTATGCATTGTATTTTCTGAATTTTTAATTTCTAATTCGTCTTTTTCAATTAAATCATCTGTTTCTTCGAATTTTTTAATTAGAATTTCACAAGCTTTATCTACAATTTCATAATTTGTATATGCACCGACAGACTCTACAACAAAGTCAAAACTATCTTTCATTGTAATTCGTTTGCCATCTAGCAATTTCCAATTACTAACCTCAAATTCGATTTCATCTTTTGTTTTGCCTTCGTCTTTCCAAGTTTGTTTTTTCTTTTCTAATTCTGCATCCTGAGCTACAGTATCAACTGTAAAACCATAGGAACAAGTAGAAACAGCATTAAACATTCCATCTTCCTTAGCGGTTCCAATATCAAATTCAGATATAATATGTATTTTTTCCCCTGGTAAATCATCCGATATTTTAGGGCGTAAACGAATAAAATCTATATAGTCTCCAGTATAATCATTTGCCGGAAATATTTCTCTCATTTCAGATTCACTTAAAAGTTTTCCAGTTATATTATCTTTAATTGTGAAATCTTTTGTTGTAACATATATAGTTGTATTTGTATTATTTTCTACATTAACCTCCATAGTATAGTTTTTATAAGGGAAATTTTCATAATCACTTATATGAATAGGAATACAACTAAGTCGTTGTTTTATTATCTCATTATTTAATCGACTAGTATTTTTTAGTATATTAACTTTATTTTTATCATTTGGTGTAGTTCTAAATACAATTAAAGGTATATCTGATAGCATAGTTCGTCTAATTGCATTAGCTATACTAACATTTACTCCTTTAAGATTAAATTGAAGCATATCATCATTAGATAAAAGTTGTACTTGGGGATTCATTTTATTTAATATTACTTTATATTTAAATTATAAAATTAAATCATTTTTTTTTAAAAATGAGTTAAATATTAATTTCAATAAAATAAGTATAGATTAAGATGAGTTGTATTTTATATTATAGTAAATACTGTGAAATTTCTAAGAAATATTTACAAATCTTATCAAAGACAAATTATCAAAAAGAAATACATTTTATATGTATAGATAAAAGAGTAAAAGATTCAAATAATAAAACATTTATTGTTTTAGAAAACGGACAAAACATTATTATGCCAGATAGTATTACAAGAGTGCCTGCATTATTACTACTAACACAAGGATATACTGTGCTATATGGCGAGCAAATTTTGCACCATTTAAAGCCCAAACAAGAGCAAGAAGTTAGGAAAGCGACCCAAAATAATATGGAACCAATGGCGTTTTCTTTTGGTGGGGGAGGTAGCAGTTTTGGAGATATTGTGTCTGACCAATATAGTTTTTTAGACCAAAATGAGGAAGACTTGAAGGCAACTGGTAACGGTGGTATGAGACAAATGCACAATTATGTAGATTTAAATAATAATAATAATATGACAATTGAAACACCCTCGGATGAACAAAATTATAAAGGTGTGAATCGTATTGCAGAAGATGGTTCTAAAGATTTAATGTCACAAATACAAGCGCAAAGAGAAGCGGATTTACAAAAAATAACCGGAAATAAACCACCAATGAGTTTTTAATATATATATATTGAAAAGTAATTTAAAAATATAAAGTTAACATAACTAAATGTCTAATAATATTCTTACAGCATTTAACGAGCATTTTTTTGATTTTATTAATGATATTCACAGTGTATTTCCAGACGATGCGGATATTTTAACAGCAAAAAATGCATTACAGCTTGTAAGAAAAGCTAATCCAAAAATGATTGTAAAAATTTGGAATACCTTTATTGTTGGAAAATATAAATCGGAAATAGAAGCTGGTAATATAGATTTTTTTATTAATAAAGATTATTCTAGTGATGTAGCATCTGCTGCTAATTCTGATAAAATTATGGAGTCAATTAATAGATTACGGCAACCAATTAAACAGATGAATCCTGATAACCAATCAAAAACAATGAAATATATTCAAAATCTAACAAAGCTTGCTGAATTATGTGAAGGATAAATTACTATAAATTTATATTATTTTATTATAGTACTTTCTTTTTAATTTAATAGTTAAACTTATGAAATATATATTTGAATAAGTTTAATTTAAATATATTATCTATTAATTAATTAAAAAATGACAGAAGAAACGAAAGTAGTTCCTGATGAATTTAAGAAAGTAATTAAAGATTTTGTCGGTGATTTGAAAGTAACATTTCCGGAATATGATCCATTAATTAATAAATGGTGGAAAACAATAGAACAATTTAATTACATAGATGATGAAGAAGAGAGAATAATGGCCTTCGAAAAGTCAGAAACTAAATGTATCGAGACTTTGTTTAATTTTTGTCAGAAAAAATTACCTCCAAGATTTTTTGATATATTGTATCAAAACCTTGATATCTTTAGTGAAGATTCAGATGTAGATACGGAATTTTTACCACAAATTCATTTCAAAGGTTTATGGCAATGTGAGATTACAGAAAAAACTCGTGAAACCATATGGAAATATCTACAATTAATATTATTTTCCATTATAGGCACTTTAAATAATAAAGAGGCATTTGGTGATACCGCAAAAATGTTTGAAGCAATAAATCAAGACGAATTTAAAACCAAATTGGAAGAAACTATGAAACATATGCAATCTATATTTGATTTTAGTGGTAATTTATCTGAAGGAGCGGAAAACCTAGGTTCTGGGTTTAATATGAAGGATGTACCGAATGCAAGTGATATTCACGAACATATAACAAGTATGCTAGACGGTAAATTAGGAAAGCTCGCAAGAGAAATTGCAGAAGAAACAGCCGCTAATTTGAATATGGATATGGAAAATATTACCGATATGAAAGATGTATTTAATAATTTAGTACAAAATCCGACTAAATTAATGGGACTTGTTAAAACAGTAGGTGATAAATTAGACTCAAGACTTAAATCAGGAGACCTTAAAGAAAGTGAATTAATTGCTGAAGCAACGGATATAATGAATCGAATGAAAAATATGCCAGGAATGGGTAATATTCAATCCATGTTAAGTAAAATGGGTATGGGTGATATAAATGGTTTATCTGGATTGGCAGGTTTGGGAGGAAAGGTTGATGTAGGAGCTATGGAAGCAAAATTAAATAAAAGTATGAAATTGGCAAAAACAAAGGAAAGAATTCTGGCAAAAGCGGAGGCGAATAAAAAAGCCAAACTAGCTGAACAACTTGCCACAATGACACAACCTGCAGCACCACAACCCTTATTATCAGAAGAAGAATTAATTAAAATTTTTAGTTCTGGAGAACCGGTAGAGAGAACACCTCGACCTACGAAAAATAGTACAGATGCAAAAAAGAAAAAGAAAGGTAAAAAATAATAATAATAATAATAATAATAATTAAAATAATATAAGTATATTACAAGTATAATATTATACTTACAATATGTTTAATAATTATGAATCAGCTGGAAAGCATATGGTATGTGATTTAAAATGTATTAAAAATAGAGAATTATTAAACAATTGCCATTTATTAAAAATTATGATGAAAGATATTTGTAAAAAATATGACTTTCAAATATTAAATGAAGTGGAACATCAGTTTCACCCTATTGGATGTACAATTATATTTTTATTAGCAGAATCACATATGTCTATTCATACATTCCCTGAAAAGCAATATATATCCTTTGATATTTATACATGCAGACAATATAATGATAATTCTGTTTATACAGAAATATATAATCATATTATTAATAGATTAGATGCATCAGAAGAAAATTCTTCAGTTAATATCATTGAACGATTTTTTTGAAATAAATAATTTATTTTCAATCTAATAGTTTTGGTTAACTTTTTTTAAAAGATTTATATATATATAATGACAATACAATTCTGGACCAATGAACCTACCGTATTATTTAATAAAGACTATATTTTTGATTTGTGGCCTACCTCAGAGATGTGTTATGAGCAAAAATTAAATGCTATAACAAGGTTAATAATAATAATAACTATTTTAGCATATATTTTAACAATGAATAATAGAATACTTGTAGCCGGATTTTTTACAATATTAGTTATTTTTATTCTATATAAGATGAGAAAACAAAAAATAACAAAAGAATTTATTAACGAGGGTTTTAATGTTCAAGGTAATAATATTTCTGGTTTATCATCTCATTTTAATTCCGATAAAAAATCAGTAACTTTAAAAGAAGTATTGAAAACCGAATTTAAAGAAGGTAACCGAAAAAATCCATTTAGTAATGTATTATTGACTCAAATTATGGACGACCCAGATAGAAATGCAGCACCACCATCTTTTAATGTGGATGTTGCAGAAAATATTACTAAAAATACAAAAAAAACAGTTCAAATGTTAAATCCTGAAATCAAAAATACAGACAAACAATTATTTGGAGATTTATGGGAGAATTTTGAACTAGACCAGTCGAATCGTGCTTTTTATAGTACAGCTAATACACGGGTAACGAATGATCAGGGTGCTTACGCAGAATACCTTTATGGTACGATGCCATCTGCAAAAGAATCTACACCAGAAGGTAACCTTCAAAGAATTGCAGATAATTATAGATATACATTGTATTAAAGTTTTGTTTACAAAAATCTACTGTATTATACTATTAAATTAATTCATATTTATTTGACATTTAGAAACAAAAAACATCTTAATTAATATAATTTATATAAAAATAATTGTATATTATAATTATATAAATGGCAAATGTCTCTAGTTATACTTTTGATAATCTATCTAGAATAGGAAATGATAGTTGTTGCATTGATCAAACTTCTATTCAAAATGTTGCATCATGTAATTATATGACTCAAAATTATTTCGCATCTGATTGTTCTATGAAAAAACCGATTGATTTAGCTACAACACAACCTGGTATTATGTATAACGGAGGTTATAATTCAGGAGCAGGTGGATGTAATATTGATACTAGTTCCAAATTATTAATTGGAACGATCCAAACACATCCAAGATGTCATATTGATTTATTTCAACGCCCTTTTGCTACTGTTCCATATTTAGGAAGAGGCTCTGTTAACCCTGTTATTGAATCACAAATACAACAAGGTGAACAAATTGTGAATAAACGAAGTGTCAATAATTTAAGTGAAAAAAGTTATATTAAATATCATCAAACACCACTTCTACCTGCTGTTAAAGATAAACTCACAAATCCAGTTTATCATATTGAAGGAGTTGCTAGTGAAGGATGGGTACGCGGCGGAGTCCCTTCTAGAGAATTAACACGTGATGGAGATTATTTTAACAAACACACAACAAACCAATATATCTAGATTTATATTCTTATTCTTATACATATTTGAAAACTAATTTAAATATATATAAGTATTTAACTTTAATGTATAATACAAAAATTTTATGTACGTACCACACTTCTGATGTTTTTCTCAATTCAGATGAATTAAGTGAAACAGATATGGATTTTATAAGAGATTCTATTTATCGTCAGGAATTATTGTATATTTTAAATATTGAAGAATTTAATGAATATGAAATGAATATAGCATTACACGAATTATACGAAAAAATTAAAGGCTCTACAGAATTAATTGAATGTATGAGAAAATTAGCAAGCCATTTTACCAGTACTTATGAAGAATTTGGATTAATGTTATTATTTGCATTTGATTATATGTATTTAACACATATTTGTATTTGTGAATTTTTAGAAACTGGACAAATATCAGAACTTAATATAACTAATCTTAAAAAAATAGTTTTTTAAAATGTAAAATGTAAAATGTAAAATGTAAAATGAATAATATATTAGAGGATTTTTTAATTGTATCTATATATAAATGGCATCTACACGTAATAGAAATACACCTGGAAACTATTGTTTAGAACAAAGAGAATTTAAACAAAACGAAAATTATACATTATATCCTAACTCACAATATGGTAATGCATATAATACTAGATTACCCGGAAATGGACTATTGCCTGCTCAAATTCCTTGGAATAAATTATCTCATAATGCAGCTGATACCGAATCATTCTTATTTGGTATTAATTCTACTAATTTAGTAAAACCAGCACCGTGTTTCGTACCTGAAATATCCAAATTAGGTTCTATTAATATTTATGAGAAACAAACAACATTAATACCTGAACCTCTTATAATCGAAAAAAATCAAAGGCCGTTTCCTGTACCAAATTGATAATATATAATATTTATTTTTTTTGAATATTATATGATTTCCATACCTTTTTTATTTATTTATAAATAATATTAGTATCTCTTTTAGATTATATACAAAAATTTAAAATATGTCTACTTTTTATATAAATGAGTAACATAAATGCAAAAAATATTAATAGTGAAAATATCACAGTTACTAATTTAACGGTTAGTTATATTAATGGTGTACAATATAATGCTTGTAATAATTCTAGTATAGGTGGTTATTATGTTGCGTGTCCAGATTGTGATTATACTGGTCCCGATGATTGTGATTGTGGGAATACGTGTGAATGGTGTGACCAAGAACCATTTGTACCAGACGAGTGTGATTGCTATGTTCCTTGTAATAATGGAGGAGGTGGAACTATAGGATCTACTGGACCAACAGGACCAACCGGAGCTACAGGACCTCAAGGAATACCAGGTACTATGTCTGGAACTGGTGCAACTGGTCCTACTGGAAATACAGGACCAACCGGTCCAACTGGAGATACCGGACCAACTGGACCAACTGGAGATACAGGACCAACAGGAACAACTGGAAATACTGGACCAACTGGAAATACAGGTAATACAGGACCAACTGGAGATACAGGACCAACTGGTAATACTGGACCTACTGGAAATACTGGACCAACTGGAAATACAGGTAATACAGGACCAACTGGAGATACAGGACCAACTGGAGATACAGGACCAACTGGAGATACAGGACCAACTGGTCCTACTGGACCTACTGGACCTACTGGAAATACAGGACCTACTGGAAATACTGGACCAACTGGAAATACTGGACCAACTGGAAATACAGGACCAACTGGAGATACAGGACCAACTGGTAATACTGGACCTACTGGAAATACTGGACCAACTGGAAATACAGGTAATACAGGACCTACTGGACCTACAATCACTAATGCTACTACGGTTACGATTACAGATGTAAGTAATAATGCTACTTTTTTTCCCGTTATTGTAGATGGTGTTGGTTCTAATAAATCGTTATTTATAGATAGTGTTACCACACCTTTAACTTATAATCCAAGCACTGGTGCTTTAACTACTACAACATTTGTAGGAGATTTAACTGGTAATATTACAGGCGGTCTTGGAGGAGAAGTCCTTTATCAATCCGCAGTGAATACTACTGCAAAATTAGCAAATGGAACTGCGGGTCAAGTCCTTACTTCGGCTGGAACAACTCTTGCTCCAGTTTGGACTAATAGTGTTATAATTGGTAAAAAAGCCACCATTACGCCTCAAACAATTACAAGCACTATAAACACAGCAATTGTTACACAAGGAGCAACATTAGGACAAGGAAACACATCAATAATAGCACCAGCGAATGCGTTAGCAATTCCAGCAGGAAGGGCGGGTTGGTATAGATTTTCCGCTTATTGGACTATATCACAACTTACTCCTGTTGGTTCAAACGCACAAAATAATGTATTAGTTTTTAATACGAATATTTTTGTAAATTTTATTGCGATGACCCAAACAGGACAAATGCCTTCTTCGTCTCTTGATGGTGGTGGTTCACTCTCCTATGTGTTTTTTACGGCAGCAAGTACAAGTGAAGTTTTATCATTAGTAGCACAGAACTTTGGTTTTACTGTAACATATAATTCAGCTAATATAGTATTAGAGTTTTTAAGCCCTTAATATAATTATCAGTTGATATATAAATGGATACAGACCAATTTGGCGGAGCATTCTGGATTACTATTACTGGAATTATTTTAGGATTTTTAGGCACAATGACCGCCTTTTGCTTGAAATTCAAATGTAAAGAATGTAATGTTCATTTAATATTTTGAGAAATAATGAGAATGTAAAAATCCGATTTCTACCTAAGAAAAAGTTTTTTAATAAAAAAAATAAAAAAAATGAATTTATAAAATTTTTATAAAATAATGAATAATTTTTTTATTATTGATTATTTTTTTTAATACTCAGGTGTATGCTTCTTAAATAAACATCCTTGTGGTTGTAATCCTTTCACCTCACTAGAAACAACCGTTGGATTTTGATTATTGCAATCAGCCATCCAAATTTTTATAATACAGAAATTTTTTTTAGGTGAAATGGTAATCCCAGTAACACAATTAACAAAGCCAACAATTTTACTAATAGTACCACCAACGACAACATATGTCAAATCTTTCCAAACTTTATGTACATTTTTATTTGATACTTTATATGAAAAACATCCTCCATTACGATTTCGAGGGTCCTCCCATGTTGGTTTTATTCCATCCCTCATCAAAAACAACATACAATTTTCTACAAGTACCTGAGGTAAAGTCTCTGTTACTGCAATTGTCTCTTCTAGTGTAGTAAAAGTAGAAATAGGTATATAACTTTTTATACTCCAATCTGTATTGTGAGGTAAATGTGCCCATAGTGTCCAATTATCTGATAAATTATGAAATAAATCAGTACTAGTAGTTGTTGCAGTTGCCATTGTATTATGCTGGGATTCCATTTGTACATAAATATTTCATTTTTTTTTTAAATTGTTTTTTAAATATATATTTACTTAATAGTTATAACTATCTTTTTTGATTACAATATTTTTTTCGTCTGTAATTTCTAATTCTCTCACATTGACATTATTGTCAATAAGTTTAATATTTATCTTATCTTTTACAGTATCCATATCTTCATTTGATAATGTATCTGTACTATGATTTTTTAAATAATAAATGAAAAACTTTTTATCAAAAACATTATCTACAATATAATAATTATAAGTATCGTTTTTCAGTGTAATTTTATAAGTTTTATTGTTAATACTAACTTCCAATAACATAAATTTAATAGTTGAAATATCATATTTGAGAGAAATATTATTTTCATTCAGTATTACCTTATTAATACAATTGTGTTCAAGAGGATTTATGTTATCAGAATATATAAATAAATTATTATTAAAATCTTCAAATAGATTAAAATTAACAAACTGTTCTAATACATTTACTGCACTAAATTTTTTACAGATATCGCCATTTTGAATTTGATAAATTTCATTTTTAACTACATTTTGAAAAATACTGAATTTATTTTCATTTATATATGAAGTAATTTTAGTGGAACAATTATTATATATTATTTGAGTTTTGCTATATATATAAATCAATTTCATTGACATTGTTACTATAAAATTTTCATATTCTTGTGGATAATTTCTTTTAAAGTAATCATTAATAAAGAAAACAATAAATATTGTTTTTAAAACTGTTAATAAATCTGATACAAACATAAAAATAGATACTTATTTATTTTTAAATTGTTTATATATTAACTTTGATAAGCAGGACTACTCGAACCCCAAGGAACTAATGGTTTTGTAGCAATAATAGGTTGTGATAATGGGATATCATTTTTATGTGGATTTGGAATTATAATATTCGGTGATTGATAAAATACAGGGCTATTTGTTGCGTTATATTCTGGGTCGTAGATGACAATATTACCTAAAGCATCAACCTTTATACCATCTCCGCAATTTGTACCTGTATTATTACATTTATAGTTTAAACTGCCTGTTGACGCATCTAAACCAAATAAATATAGCAACATACTCACAATTACAGTCATTAACAGAAAAGGTATAAATACTATAATCCACGAAACGAAACTCAAACCTTGTTCACACAATATATTTAATAATAATGTTACCATAAACATTACAACAATTTTCATTACGGCAGTATTATAAAGACCCTTAATAGTATCAATAAGTATTTGAGTTGCTGAAAATATTAAATAAATAATTGCTGGTGGACATAATTTTATCATTATTTTATATTATATTCATATTTTTATTTTTCATCTGCATAAAAGAATGGTTCTCCTTCTTTTAAATATCCGACTTTATTACCAACATCTCCATCTTCCTTTAATTCATAAATGAAACCATTTTCCTCATTATTGGTACAATAAGTGATATCGTCAATATCAATTTCTAGAAACTCTTCCTCTTCCTCTTCCTCTTCCTCTTCTTCTACTTCCTCTTCCACTACTTCTTCCTCCTCTTCCTCCTCTTCCTCTTCTGTATCTACATCATCATCAGTAACAATTACTTCTTCAACTGTTTCTTTTTTAACTACTACTACTTTATCTAATACTTTTTCGGTAACCTTTTCTTCTTTTATTACTACAATTTTCTTTACCTCTTCAATAACTTCATCTTCTTCTTCTTCCTCTTCTAATTCATCATCATCATCAATAACAATTACTTCCTTTTCAACCTTTTCTTCATATTCTTCTGATTCTAAATCTTCTCCGGTATATTCTTCAATTATCTCTAATTGTATATTTTCTTTTTCAGAACTCGAAACAGAAGCATTTTTTAGAATCTGTTTATCACATATACATATATGTGTGATCTCACTTGGAGTTGGAGTTATAGTTGGATCTGGAGTTGGAATTGAAGATTGATGTGGCGATAACTTGATACTATTTATTTCATTAGTTAATGTAGTTAATTTTGTCAATATATTATCTAAAAGAGGGTATATAAATTTTTCTAGAGTATCCATTTTGACTTGTAATTTATCAAATTTATCATTTACTTGGTCTGAAGTTATATTTTTATTATTTTCCGTACTTTTTGAAATACTATTAACACTATCAAAATTATTAGGACTGACAACACTTACACCTGTAGCTAACTCTACAATTTGTTTATGTGTTTGTTCCATTAAGTTATATTTATCAACATATTCATTTAATATTTTATGGAGACCACTATTAATTACATTTGCAATTTCTTTTAATAGTGGTTCAGTATTAAAATTATTCGATTTATTTTCACTCATTGTATGATAATTTATATATAACTATTCGTTTAATATGATTTAAAAAATAATTTATCTAATTCATATATAAAAGTAATGGAAAATAAGATGTCATTAGTTGAAACAGCAGAAATTCCAGAAAAAATACAAATTATTTTAAGACAAACTAATTATACTCCAGAGGAAGCAATTGAAAAATTAAAAGAATATAACTTTAATGAAATATCAGTAATAAAAGCATATTTGGGTATAGTTGAAAAAGTTAACACAACACCAAAAACTTTAAATCAGGAAATTTATACACAGCTACGTCATCGTCTAGATTCAAATATGCGTGATTATAATAAAAGAGTAGAAAAGGGAGAAGCAAGAAAATTATAGAAGTATTGCAAAGAGAGAAAATATATTTAAAGACATTTGATAATAAAATATATATTTTGATGATGGAAGATAAAGATGAATTTGATAACGCCATCAAATATTTTCAAAGAATAATAACGTGTAATAATAAATCTTTTTATTCTCAAAACAAAATTGGTGTAACATTTATTGGAATAAAAACAAATATAAGTGGTATTTTTAAACTACACATTTATATTCTTTTGTTTCCATTTGTTAAAAGTGATACAGTTGTTCCATATTCTAACAGTTTTCCAAATATGTATTTTAAAGATTTATGTTTAGATGTTAGTGAAAGTTTTTATTTTTGGATATATGAAGAGATGCGAATACAAAACAGTATTATTATTATGTCATTAGAATCAAATATAATCAAAATTGTTCCAGGATTTGGTGATGCATTGATAAGTATTGATAAAAATTGTATTGAAAAAAAAGAATGGATGGATTTGGAATATGAAGATTGGTATGAAAAAAAAATATTTAATAATGTATTTATAATTAACATTATTAATCCATTTACATATACTGTTCCTTTTCCAGTTAAACCAATTATAATAAAAACTGTAAAAAAAATAAATAATTATGTTGAAATTTTATAGTAAATATAAAATATTTAGACTATAACTTTTGGAAATGGGCGTTTTATTATATTAAAAAACAATTTAAATTATACTTATTAAAATAATTATAATTCAATGACCAGTTTAAAAGGAGATACAACTATACCGGCAAAAAAAAGAGGAAGAAAACCAAAAAAAGATACAGAAGAACAGAACAATATAACAGTATTAATCGAAGATACACAAGAAAACCAAAAGGAGGAAGAGGATAATAATTATAACAATTTAATTAATACATTTGAAACAGTTAATTCAATAGACACTAATATTGAAAGTTTTACTACAATAAATGAATATATTACACTAGAAGAGCCAAAACAAGGAGGTAAAAAACGCGGTAGAAAACCAAAAGGAGGAAAAATTATACCTCAAATAGTACCTATTAATAATATTAAAGATTCTAAACCAAACGTAATATTACATTTAAAATGTTCATTAAAAGATTTACAAACAAATTCATTACTTAATTCTAATATTCAAAGTTTTAATTTTATTACCAATAAAAATGATAATTCATATGAAATTATAGGTTCCAATGATGTAACATCTACAGATGATACAGTTTATAATCAAAATATAACTAATGATATTATAAATATTAATACAAATAATACTAATACTTTTATGATAACTAAAGAGGAAGATATAGAATATGAAGAGGATGAACCTTCATCTAAACATAAAGAAAATGATATTAAAGAAGTATGGAAAAAATTGAAAATATTAGAACATAACTTACATATTAATAATATTAGTGATAAAAAATCTGCTTGTTTTTGGTGTACATATGAGTTTGATAATCCACCGGTTTATATACCAAAACATTATATTAAGGAATCATATCACGTATATGGATGTTTTTGCAGTCCTGAATGTGCAACTGCATATTTGATGGAAGAAAATATTGATAGCTCATCTAAATTTGAACGTTATCATTTGATTAACCATATATATGCAAAAATATACGATTATGAAAAAAATATTAAACCTGCACCAAATCCATACTATATGCTTGAAAAATATTATGGTAATTTGAATATACAAGAATATCGCGCTTTACTAAAAAATGAGCGTTTATTTCTGGTTGTTGATAAACCTCTTACGCGAATTTTACCAGAACTACACGAAGACAATGATGATTTTATAATAAATAACAAAATAATTCCTTCAAATACATATCAAATTAAAAAAAAATTACAAAAAAAACACCTAACCAAAAAAAATATATTAAATGAGAAGTTTGGTTTGGCACAACAATAAATTAATATACTTGTTTATTTTAGTATATTAATTTTTTAATTCAGCATATTATTTTTTATTTCAGTATAATATAATATGACATATAACTATACTATTTCTAATAACAATAACAATAATGATGACGATATTAATAATATTAAAGATGTTAAATCGTTTTTTATTTATGTGGTAAATCATTATGAAAAATTTCTACTATTTCTTCTAGTATGCGTAATCATTTATTTGGTAGATTATTTATCCAATATAAATGCAGTAATTTATGGAGCACCACAAATCATTCCGGGTTTGAGTAATCCATCCAATAGTACTACTAATACTAATAGCAATAGTAAAAGTAAAATTCTTAATGTTAAAAAACTCTCTACAAACAAGCGTTCTAGAAATAAGAAATAAGAAATAAAAACTTTCACTCTTTTTTACATTTTTTGTTCATAACATTTACGACAAACTGGTATATAATTATCTGCGCCAATAACAGTTTGTTCTTTCTCATTTGTTAATCTCATTGAGAATATTCCGTCTGTACCATCTCTACACAAAGAACATATTGACTTTAATTTTTTGATAGCATCGCACATAGGAATTAAGTCTAATACAAACCCGAATTTTTTTCTCTCAAAATCGCCATCTAAACCACAAATATATATTTTTTTATTATTTTTAAGCATATCAAGAACTGTTTCATAAAGGTCTGGAAAGAATTGACCTTCGTTTATAAGTATTACATCTGATTCTCTCAATGATTTATGAGATATGTATTTATCTGAGTTAAATATAGTATTACTCCCAAACCATATATCACTTATTTTATTAGTTTGGATACAAGGTGCCATTATCTTATTATGACTAGATATCATTGTATCGTGATATCTTATGTCTAAGTTATGATTAATAATAGAAACAGGTATATTACAGAAGTTACATTTTTTATATATTTCTAATAGTTCACTTGTTTTACCACTGAACATCGGACCGATTATTAATTCCAAGTATCCATTGTTAAATTTTGAAGACATTATAACTAATTAATTATTAATCTTTAATATTATACTTTTAATATAGTAAATTTGCCGTTTAATTATTGATATTTGGATTAATTATATATTAAAAATTATAATTTATATAATTAAATGACTAACAGTGGGGTACCTTTTGTTGAGACATATCGTCCAAAAAATTTTGAAGACATTGTTTTAGACCCTTTAAATAAACAAATCCTTAAAAACATTATTGAAAGTTCCTATTTTCCAAATTTATTGTTTTATGGTCCACCTGGAACAGGGAAAACTACTACTATAATTAACTTGATTAACGCTTATCAGAGTAAAATTAATATGAAAAATAAAGATTTGGTAATTCATTTAAACGCATCAGATGAGAGAGGTATTGATATTATACGTAATCAGATAAATCTATTTGTAAATTCGAAACCATTATTTAACGATGGAATGAAGTTTGTTATATTAGATGAAGTAGATTATATGACTAAAAATGCTCAACAAGCCTTAAGATATTTATTGCAAAATTATTCGTACAATGTAAGATTTTGTTTAATATGTAACTATATAAGTAAAATAGACGAAGGATTACAAAATGAATTTATAAGATTACGTTTTAATCAATTACCTAAAAATGATATAATTAATTTTTTGAAATACATATCGATATCAGAGAATTTAAATTTCAGTGATTATTCTTTATCTAGTATTCAATTGTTATATAAATCAGATATAAGAAGTATGATAAATTTTATGCAATCAAACCAAGATATAGTGAAAATACAAAATACAACAGATTATGTGTTCAACATTATTGAAAGTACAGTTTGGGAAAATATTATTGAAAAAATAAAAAAGAGAGAAAACATTACTAGTTTATGTTCCTATGTACACAAAATAAGTATAGATTATAATATTGATAAAAAGAATATAATTAAAGATTTTTTAAATTATATTATTCGCTATCATTCTGAATATATAGATTCAAAATTTTTAAATTTTGTAGAGAATTTAATGCATTCACAAAATCAAAATAATAATATAGTAATTAATTATTCACTGTCACGACTATCCTCATTTATAAATGTATGATTTTTATTAGAAAATCTAGACATTCGCATTTGCAACTTAATCATAAAATCATTAGGAGGGGAACTTTTAAATGGGTCAAAAAAGTGTTGTTTTAAGCTGTATTCTGCCTCAGCATTTTTTATTTTTATAGGTGCAGTAAAGGGTTGTTTAATTATATTTTTTTTGTTAGTATTGTGAGTGATGATATGTGAACAGGAATGCATTCTTTATATTATATAATAAAGAAAATAATTGAAATAAAATTAATTTAAAGAATATAAAGACATAACAGGAAGCATTTGTATGTCTATAAACATGAATATTGACCAAGAATGGGAAAATTTTATATCATCTGTAAACGAAGATGATATATCATCTGACGATGAAAATAATAATGAAATATTAAAAGAAAATGACAATGAATATATTTCGACAGATATAAATGAAGAATTGAATTTAGAAATACCTCCTAAATCTTCAAATATTTATATTTCTACAAAAACCAAAATAGGTTATTTAAATATTCCAATTGATTTAAAAGAAATATTTTGGCAAATACCAGTTATTCCTTATGCTAAACCGTCTGACGGGGTAATAAAAAAACAAATGAAATTTAATACATTAGCCCAAGAAGAATTAACTTTTATACAAGACAAACTTAAAAACGAGGTTTATTTTGAAGAACATATTATTACGCATATAGATAATCCATCTGGGCGCATAAAATTCAAAGATATTAGAAAAGTTAGTATTGGAATATCTAAAAAAGATATTATGAGTTATCGTTGCAAAAAGAAGAGTGCCTTTTACAATTGCTTTGTATTAATTCTTAGAATGAAAGTTGAAAAGTCATTTAAGGAATTTCACGTTAAGGTATTTAATACAGGTAAATTAGAAATACCTGGTGTACAAAGTGAGATTGTTTACGAATTACTATTAAAACAAATAATTACAACATTACAACCTTATATTGATTTTCCATTAGGATATAAAGATGATAGTAATGAAACAGTTTTAATTAATTCTAACTTTAATTGTGGTTTCTTTATTAATAGAGAGATTTTATATGACATATTAAAAAGTAAATATAATATTCATTCCATTTATGATCCTTGTTCCTATCCAGGAATCCAAAGTAAATTTTATTATAATCCGGATATTGGTATACAAACTGGAAGTCAAATATCTGAAGAGAATCGGTCGTTATACACAGATGTAAAAGAAGTATCCTTTATGATATTTCGTACTGGCAGTGTTTTAATTGTAGGTAAATGTGATGAAAATGTATTAATGATTATTTATGAATTTCTAAAAAATATATTAACTAATGAGTTTAAGTATATATGTCAAAAAAATTTAAAATCAGCAGATTCAAATAATATTATTAAAGATAAAAAGAAAAAAATACGTAAAAAGAATATAACTATTGAGTTTATTCAACCTTAACATAGCTAACATAGCTAACATAGCTAACATAGTAAAATCTTAGAGTACAATTAATTTAAAAACCAACTTACAAATTTATCAACTGGTCCTGTTATTTTTTCCGTGAAAATATCTAAATTAAATTTCTCGTGACAATTATTAAGTATTTCATTATTTTTCAAAAATCGCTTTATTATTTGTTGATTAATTTCAAAAAATACATCAATATCACTTATTATATTATCTAATTTATTAACTATATTTTCTAAAAACTTTATTTTTTGTTGATTAATTAAATTACTGTTTAATTTACTTGATAAATTATTGAAAAGACAAATATATTGAGTGTTTGTATCAAAATCAGTTAATCGTAGAATTTTATTAATGTATATTTTATATAAATCAATATATGAATTAATAGTACTAATTTTGTCTTTGGTAGTTTCGCTCATAGTAAGTTCATTAAGTTTTTTGTATTCATTATTTATGGTAAAAATAGTTTTTTTATATACATAAGTAGTTGCATCACGAGAACTTAATTGTAAAAAAACTTTATCGTCCTCAACAATTTGCCCAACAAACTCAACATAAAAATAAAATGATTTTTGACAATGAAAATAGGTAATATCAATATTTTTTGTATATAATAATATAAGTAAAAATACATTAGTGATAGTATCTAAACCCCTAATAATAATATATCGTGCAAAAACTTTATTTTTCAATTGTATATTTTCTAGTATAAATTTATAATATTCTATAACTAAGGTAGAATATTTAGTTGTTACTTCATCTATATTATTATTTAAATCTTTTTTATAATTATCAAAATTTTGCAAAGAATATTTTAATTCTTTATTAGAACCATCGCTTTTCATTATATTTATTAATATTTAAAAATATTTAAATAAAAATACTTTTAAAATATAAGTATTTAAAGACTTATAATTTAAATTTATATAAAATGACCGAACAAAAACCAGATTCTAGTTTTAATTACAGACTCCCAAGTGATATTACTCTAAAACACGCAGCCAAACTATCTGTTGTTGAAGATAAACCAATAATGCTCGATTATTGGACTGCTTCCTTAGATAAAAAAGCGTTAATTGGCGCAAAAGATAATGGAGAAAAATTGTTAGTTAAATCAGAAGACGAATATACATCTAGTATCGCAAAGTTTTATAAGTCAAACACTGAATATATTATTATTACTGAAAATTCGGTATATGTTGTAGCTAGTGATATCCCTACTAGAAAGATTTCTTAAACTTGAGTTTTAGAAGAGCTTACTACCCTATAATAAATAAAAATAACAAATATGTATTTTATATACTAAGTTTAATGTATACAATTAAAATGTATAATTTATATAATTATTTTATATCATAATTATATAAATGTCAAGACTTGGTAATGGAAGTAATTCAAATGGTCAATTTTGGTATGGTAGTACAACAAACTTTCCTGGATTTTTACATAAAAAAAATCTTGGTGTTGGAGGAAGAAGAAGTACTAAAATGGCACCAGGAGGTAATATAACGTGTAATAGTTCGACATATTTATATAACAAATATAAACCGGGACAAAATGGTGTTGGAGCATCTAGTATAGCAAATAGACGTGCTAAAAATAGGTTAGCAAGTGTTTGTTATAAAAGTGACGGACAATGTGGCGCCTTTTACAAATATTTGGGTAGATACAACAATTGGACAGAAAATCCGAATGGATACTTTCCTTATCCTCCGGCACAAAATGCAGGTCAACCTGTAACCACTTTTATATCACCTGCACAAAATTACCCTATTTAAACATTACATTACAATGACTAAGTCTAGGTGTAGAACAAATTTTATAAAATTATTTCGAGACAAATCCAGTCATATGTTTTGATACTGGCTGCATATTATTTGCTAAAGCAGCTGGAGGGAAATAAGGTCTATAATAATGATTATCATATTTTACATTTGCATCATAAAATCCTACACCTGGCGGAGCATTATATGAATAATTGTAGTTTGTTGTTGGTCTAAATCCTGCAGTAACAGGTGTTTGTGATGGTTTAATATTTAAGAAAACCATATTTGCATAACTCTTTTTAACTGCGTTTGGATTTGTATTACATTGTGTAACATAATTATACCAATAATTTCTGGTCACACCAATACTAGGGGCTGTTCCCATTTTCATAGGACCTGAAAATGTATTATTATCAATGTGATTAATATAGGATTGTTTACTTCTTACTATGCGAGGTCTACCTGCCATTTATATATATAAACCTTATAAAAAAGTTTATATAAATACTAAACTAGAATAAAGCCTTTTTTGGGAATTGAACCCAAGACCTTCAGTTTACAAGACTGATGCTCTACCACTAAGCTAAAAAGGCATATACAACCGCTGGGAATCGAACCCAGGACCTCTGCTTGGTAGGCGGAGAGTTTACCACTAGCCTACGGTTGTGGTAATAAATTAGAGGAAAACGTTTTTAAATCATTATTTTAATAAATAATATTATTTTTTTCAATTTAAAGAATTTCTGTTAATTTATCAATTTGCTCTTCCGATAAAGTTTCAGGAAAAGTTATATGGAAATGGATAATCATATTTCCTTTATGATCACCACGTACTAAACCCATTTGAGGATATAATTTATTGTATTCTGGTGTTATAATACTACCTCTATTATTATTTAATGTATAACTTTTACCATTTATATACTTTATCTCAAAAGAAAAACCACACAAGGACTCTTTCAATGTGATGTTTTTTTCTAAAATTAAATCTAACCCAGAACGCTTGAAAATACTGTCATTTATAATTTTTATGAAAATTTTTATGTCACCCTTTACGTTATCATTAATAACATTTCCTTTATCTCTTATTATCAATAATTCACCTTCATCTATACCTTGAGGTATTGCTGCATAAATAGTTTCTTTCTCAAAAACCTTAATACCGTTTTCTATTATCCATCTTTCTATTTCTAATGGAATATTTGCGCCATTCAATACTTGTTCCATATTAATATCTATATGTTTTACAATTGGAGTTGGTTTCTGTATTGCTTGTTGAAAACCCATTGGTGTACCGTGAAATATATGTATATTTCCTCCTGGAAAACCTTGCATACCTGGAAAACCTTGCATACCTGGAATTCCTCCCATACCAGGTATTCCACCAAAAAACATATTAAATATATCATCCATTGGTGGTTCTTGGCCTCCGTGTGGATTGAAACCATTGAACCTAATATGTGGGTTTTTTCTTGACATATCATATTCACTTCTTTTTTGTTCATCTCCTAAAGTTTCATATGCTTCGTTTAATTTCTGTGTCATATTTATTGATTCTTGTTGATTAGTCGGATTTTTGTCTGGATGATATTTCATTTGTAATCCTCTATATGCTTTCTTAATTTCTTCTTTGGATGCATTCTCGTTTACACCTAGCGTATTATAAAAATTGTCAGCCATTAATAATATTAATAAAGATATACTTAAATAATTATTTACGTATTATAATAAATGGAAAATTATGATCAATTGTTTATTCATAAATATCAACCCCTTTTTTTAGATGACTTTGAAAACGATAATGAGGTTATTAAAATACTTCGAACTATGATTAAAATGGATAATTTAAATATTTTGCTTATAGGTGATATTGCTTCAGGAAAAACATCTATATTAAATGCACTTATCAGAGAATATTATAAAGGTTATACAGCAAAAGAATATGAAGAAAATGTACTTCATATTAATAGTTTAAAAGAACAGGGAATCAATTATTATAGAACAGATGTTAAAACATTTTGTCAAACTTGTTCTAATATCAAAGATAAAAAGAAAATTGTTATTCTTGATGATATTGATATTATTAATGAGCAAAGTCAACAGGTATTCCGTAACTGTATAGATAAATTTAGCCATAATGTACATTTCATCGCTTCTTGTACTAATATACAGAAAGTAATTGAAAGTTTACAATCACGTTTTATAATTATTAAGATTAAACCTTTAAAAAGAGAGAATTTAATTGGTATTATTACTAAAATTAAACAAAATGAACAAATTGAGATTGATAAAGATGCTGAAGAATTTATTATTAATGTTTCTAATAATACTGTAAAAATTCTTATTAATTACATGGAAAAATTTAAACTGCTTGGAGTTAACATTACATATAAATTGGCTGTTAATTTATGTTCCAATATAAGTTTTATTACTTTTGAGGAATATACTAGTCTACTTAAAAATAATAAATTGAAAGAAGCTATTACTTTAATATACGAAATTTACGATAAAGGATATTCAGTTATGGATATTCTAGATAACTATTTTATATTTATTAAAAATACTAATATTATATCAGAAGACCAAAAATACAATATAATACCATTTATTTGTAAATATATCACTATTTTTCATAACATACACGAAGACGAAATCGAATTATCTTTATTTACTAACAACTTGCTTACCTTATTAATTTAGACAAACGTTGCAGTCTAAATTTTATAATTATTAATAAATTATATACTAATATGTAACTTATTAATGCGTTCAAATAAAAACTAGAATATTTATTATTTTTTAATATATTTTAATATATTTTATTATTATACAATGTCAACACAAATATTTAAAAATAATGTACCAAACGATTTGTTCTTTTCTTTATTAGACAATATTTGTATGAAAAATGAAAAACACTATACGTTTAATATCGAAGCTTATAAAAAGGGTATTTTTAAAAAATTAATTCCAACATTTATAGAAGAATGTAAACCATTTTATCATTTATCGAAAAAAAAATATTTAGAACGAAAATTGACATATAATAGTTTTACTACTGTTATAAGACAGATATGTAATTTTAATAAAATTACTTACACTTCACAAATAAAATATGATAAGTCTACTTATGATATTATATATTATATTTACATCTAATATCTTCTTTTTGTTCCAGTATTCCTTTTATTTCGTTTAGTTTTACTATTCACATTTCGCGCTCTCACTTTTGATTCATTATCTTCGTGTTCGTCATCATCTTCTTCATAATCATTTTCATCTTCCAAATAATCATCTTGATTTCCGGTTTGAAAAAAATCATTATGTTTGTTTTTATTTTTACTACCTCCTTTTTTAATGTCATCATCTGACGTCTTATATATATATAAACCAACTCCTCCAACAGCTAAAACTGCAGTTGCTAAAAGTAACGAAATAGTATCATTCATAATTATAATATAATATGATTAAATTAATTATAATTATTAAACACATTCTTTAACATTTTTAAATTTTTAACTAGATCTTTTTTATTATATATCAACTTATCATAACCAGATATTTCATATTCTGTTGAAGCGTTATCCGATAAATAATCATACGTAATATTTTCTGACCTATAAGGTAAATTATCATAATTGTATAATGTAAAGCTCCATAGATTCTTTTTGCACATTATAAAACTAATAAAATATTCTAAAGATTTTATATTTGTACAGTTGAAGGAAAAACCACATCCTTTAATATTTTTAGTATCATTTCTTTTACCTCTAATTATATAGTGTTCATCTTTTTGGTCATATAATACGTATACTGTGTTATCTGTACGAACATTATCTATATCATATTCTTCTATCATTAAAACTAAACAATCAGTAATAACTTGCATTTTATATGTTAAATAATAATAAATATTTAAGTTAATTTTTTATATTATTATTTAACGTCCAGTATAATCTTGTTTAATAAGATTATTACCTAGATAATTTGGTTGTGAAACCATATATAATCCGGGATATAATGGAGTTCTCCAGAACCCAACCCAGTTTGGTTTCATTTCTAATGGTTCAAGAATTCCTTCCTCAGGAGAATTTGCTAATAAAATGTAGTTACCTATAATGGTATTAGATTGAAGTACTTGTTTAGCAGACATTCTTGCAAACCATTCGAATTTTGCGCGTTTTAATATTTCATCCGATGGTATTAATATACCGTATGTTTGCGGATATATATCCAGATAATTATTTGACATTAGATCTTCTATTACTATTGTTTTTCCTTCACTCGTTTTTGTACCAATTTCAGTTCCTTCTATTAAATTTATCTTGCCTGATCGAACACGCGAGTTTACCCACCTATTAAAATCACCTAAGAACACGCTTTGACTAGTATAATCAGTAGATATAATACGTTGAATAAAATCACATAAATGATACACAGTTTCATTATTTTTCGGCGCCCCACAAAAGGATAAATTTGGGTAGAAGTTGTATTCTGTTGATGTTATATTATTATTTACTGCTTCGCATACAAACATTTTATTATGTTGAATACCTTTGTGATATAATCCATTTAAATTTTTCATACATAAGAATGAAATTGGACACATTAGACCGCCATAAATATAAAGTAATTTCATAAATCCTAATGTTCTCATATTAGATAATATAGGGTCTGATATTCTAGTCATATTTACATCCCATCCAGGGATTAATCGATGGAAAGCATTATCATCAATAATACATATTGTAAAAGATGAATCACAATGTTTTATTATACTTTTAACTGTTAAATATAAATATGGCTGATTTAAATCAAAAGATGAACGTGAACCAAAACTTAGCCATTTTCTAGAGTTATATTCATAAGGTATATGTATCCATAGAATAGGTTTTTTGCTCATACCTAAAGTTACATCATCTAATAAATAATTTTGAATTGCCTCGTCAATATTTTTACTATCTTCTTTTTTTTGTTTATCTTCAAATCTTTTGTATAAGAAACCTACTACAATAAGAATAAAAAAAAGGATAAATAAATTATTTAGTGATTTCATATATAATATACTATTATATTTTATTTGCAATATTCATTATTTATTATCTAGTTTTTATTTTCCTTACATCTTAATTCTAAAAATAAAACAACAATCTAAATAATTATATTTACCTTATTTTTATAAAAATTGTAATACAAATAAAACCAAAACAATACAGTTTATAATAAATAATAACAACATCATATCTCAAAATATATGTGAATATTATAAAAAAAAATTGAAATACTTATTCTCTTTCAAATTAAGTAAAAATAAATAACAAGTTAATAGAATGGAAAATTTTTATAGAATAGATAATCTTCTTCACCATGGTTTCCCACTTTATTATTTAATAACAGAAGATACCAAAATTAAAAAGGCAACTCAATTCAATGATAAATTTATATACTATTATAAAGGTCCTAATCAGAATGAAGAATATAAATTATTAGGAAAATTCCTTGGAAAAGGTAAATTAAATACAAAGACACCTTACAACGATTATGACTATGATGTATACAATTTTGAAAATGAACCTCATATTTATTGTGATAAAAGTGAATTTATTTATTGTATGATATTACCTCAAACACCTCCGAAAGAAAATGGAAGAAATCTTTTGCCTATTCACAATTTCACTTATTACGATTATCCTGTATATGCACATTGTGTAAAAGAAAATAATTAAAATAAAAATAAAAATAAAAATAAAAATAATATTCAAAACTCACAAAAAGAGAGAAAATGTAACTATAGTTATGTATATATTATTGTAAACAAACTTAAAGAACTTGAGATTTTGGATTATTATTCAAAACATCCATTAAATGATTACCGCAACGTGTAAAAAATTTGTGTAATTCATTCGGGTCTGACCCTGTAATTATATCGTCTGGAATATATGTAGTATTGTTTTTCTTATAGCATAATAAAACAGGAATACCATTTACCATTTTTTTACTTTTCAAAAAAGAATAAAAATCAAATGACTTATCCACATCAATATCTGCACATATAACTTCTGGTGGTGATGATGCAAAAAAACCGTGAACAACTGTTCGAATTTGTTTACACGGTCCACACCATTCTGCTCCTAATTTTATTACAATTAAACCTGTATTATGCTTTAATAAATGAAAAAAAGCATCACGATTTGGTATTTCAGCAATTATTTTTTTAGACATTATAAATATTATTTGTATTAAATATTTATAATTTGAATGTATTGAAAATAATTAATATTTTATTCTATAATGGTATAAAATTACTAAATTTTCTATTTTCTATTTTATTTCTTTAAGTTATTCTACTATATATATCTATTTATTTTGGAAAACGATATGGTTTGCGAGATTTTCTCACATAATGACGTTTTTGGTGAAATACCTTATCACCTTTTTTCGTGGTAAAATTTTTCCTTCCCTTTCTTGTTTTTGATTTTGTTCCTCTATGGTAACTATATGGTTTGTATGTTTTTCTCACAAAGTGGTGTTTTTGGTGAAATACCTTATCACCTTTTTTCGTGGTAAAATCCAAATCTCCTGGATGAGTTTTAGATGGTGTACCGAAAGAATAACTCATCGTATATATTATATTTTTATTTTTATTTTATTTGATGATAAACATTAAATAATTGATTTATCTATTATAACTTCTTTTGCTATTTTCTTTATTATTTTATCTTCTTTTTCTACATCATTATCACCTGAACCACCCAATGCTTCAATAATTAATTTATTATATTGGTCTGCAAATTTTGAATCACTTTTGTTACAATCTGGATGCTTTTCCTTAAACTTAGGAATAAGTTTTGAATTATTATGTGCTATTTTTTTTATCGCTTTTCTAAGCTTAATTTTCTCATCATTCTCTTTTTCCCATTTATCTTCATCTTTTATATACATTACTTCACGTTTTGAATCACTACAATGTACTGGTCTTTTATGTATATCCATCTCTTTTAAATTTTTAACAATAATATTTGAAATACCCTCCACATAACCTAACCTACCCATATTTTCCAAATCTGATAATTGTAACTTTACAGAATCAACAAAATCGGTAATATTCATTGCATCTTTACAGTGCTCATTTAAAAATACATTTAAATTAAAGGTCTTATTATGTGAATTTATATGACCATTTGTATTATTTATTGCCAAACTATTTCTCTCTTTACACAAGTCAAGAATCTGATTTTGCAATTGATTATTTTGATTTAACAATGTTAAAATTAATTCAGATTCATTCAATTTAGTATTTATATTTTTATGGTTTGGACATTTTTTACGATGGACATATAAACTCTGACGGTGTTTGTATTTGTTTCCACAATCGCATATAAAATTATTTGACACCTCGGCGTTTTCGGCGTAAAATGTGTCAACATTTGTCAACATTTTGTCAACATTCAAATGTTTGCGTGTGGTAGAATGGCGAACCCAATCACTTTTCTTACTACATACAAAGTCACATAAACTGCAATTATAATTTTGGGCGTTTTTCGGCGTAAAATTTGTAAACATTTGTCAGTATAAAATACTGCAAGAAAAAACCCCTAAATTGTTTTCCAAAGAATATATATATTTTTTACAATAACAAAAATAATTATTTATTTTTTGGTACCAGACGCTAATTTTTCAGTATGGTAACAAAAACCAGGTATTTATTTTTTTCCGGGAAAGTATTTGGATTTTCTGATTTTGGACATTTATAAATGTCCAATTTTCATTTTCCCGTAGACTTTTGGCTTTTTTAAAATAATATCTGGTTTTTTTGAAAGTCAACATTCTTTTATGAAAAAATATAAATTATCAAAATAAAGTATCACAATATGATGTGAATAACTGGTTTAAAGGTTAAATATTATATAATAATATGTCATCATTAAATAATAATACAGTTATAAATACTAATTATTACGCTCTATGGTATTATTTTTTAAATGGAGAGAGAGGTACTAACGCCATTTCTTTAAATTATGATACACTATGGGAATTACATAAAAATACTGTTAACAATGAGAATAATATGATTCATAATTATATAAAAGAGATCATTCGAATATCTGTTAGTCGTATCCTTTGTTATAAATATAATTCTAGAGAGAAAACCATTGAATTATTAAATGAACATAATAATACGTATGAAAAAGAGGGAGCATTTTATGCTATGCAAAACTATCCATTTATAGACAATCAAGCTAATAATTTGTTTGAAGTTCTTATCTATTTAACAAAAGAAGACCACGATATGTGGTATCTCTTAAGTCATGCTGATAATATAAAATATAAAGAAGATAGTTTATATCCAAAATTCTTTTATGAAGAATTAATAAGTTTGAATCCAATTACTCCTGATGAATATTACGAAGACGGAATAATGAATGCATAAATATAAACGGTCTTTAAGTTACTTAACATAATTATTATTTAATGAATACGTTTTGATTTGTTTCTACGTTTTTTATTGACTCTATAATATGTTATTTTATTTTTTCTAGTATTTTTTTTCTTTTTTCCTCCTTTATTATTATTTGCATTTGCTATGACATCAGTAAAAAAAATATCACAGTCATATGTAATTGCATATTTATCACATAAATATCTTGCTGATAAAACTACATCGAGATCTTTTTTAGAATTTCCTACAAAAAATTGTAACTTATATGGTAATTCAATAGTAGTTTCAATAGCAATAAAATACCA